>MDSW01051749.1_pt1 | contig 274308 bp, 280 predicted proteins | sample 811171 | NCBI WGS metagenome assembly MDSW01 (sample SAMN05326641, study PRJNA326480) | marine metagenome | isolation source: seawater | place: Atlantic Ocean: North West | collected 2012 | reverse complement strand
GGATGCCCCATGGCAATGGCGCCGCCGTTGACATTGACCTGGCTTGCATCCATGTCCATTTCCTGAAGGAAACGCAGGACAACGGATGAAAAGGCTTCGTTCACTTCCCAGACATCAATGTCATTTTTTGTCATATTGGCACGGGCCAATGCCTTTTTTGCGGCTTCCGCAGGCCCTGTTAACATGATGGTCGGTTCGGAGCCATGATCGGCGAAACTGGTGATCCGCGCCCGCGGGGTAAGGCCGAGTTTGTCGCCGCTTTCACGGTTTCCTATCAATAGGGCTGCGGCCCCGTCGACGATGCCGCTGGCATTGCCTGGGTGGTGAATATGGTTGATAAATTCTAGGTCTGGATATTTTTGTAGAGCGACACTGTCAAATCCCAATGCGCCCATTTCAACAAAAGACGGCTTTAGCGCACTAAGGCTGTCTAAAGTGACGTCAGGGCGCATATGTTCATCGTGATCCAGAAGGGTCAGGTTAAGGGGATCCTTTATAGGCACAATGGATTTTTCAAAATAACCAGCGTCCCATGCGGCTTTCGCACGCTTCTGACTTTCTACCGCCAGCGCATCACATTGTTCACGGGTAAACCCGTATTTCGTGGCAATAAGGTCGGCACTGATGCCTTGGGGGACGAAACCCAGCGGTCCGGCAACAGCGGGGTCGGAAAAGGCGGCCGCCCCGTCATATCCCATGGGCACCCGCGACATGGATTCCACGCCAGCCGCGATGATTAAATCAGCCATATCCGCAATGATACGACAGGCAGCATAGTTTACCGCGACCAGGCCGGATGCGCAGAAACGGTTAATGTGAACACCGGGAACGGATTGCCCTAGCCCGGCTTTTAAGGCGGCAAAACGTCCCATATTTCCGCCCTGCTCCCCCACGCCTGTGACGCAGCCAGTGATAACATCATCCAGACAGTCTTCAAGCAGGTGATTGCGTTCTTTTACGGCGGTAAAGGTTTGCGTCAGTAGGTCGATGGGCGTGACGCTATGTAAAGCACCGTCAGATTTACCGCGTCCGCGGGGACTGCGTAAGGCGTCATATATATAGGCTGTGGCCATCATGTGATCTTTCTTTGTTGATCTATGTATTTTCTTATCTGCGCAGCACTGTCTTCGTATCAGGTGTTCTAGAAGGCCTCAGCCTCCAATGCCATGATGCTATCGGCTCCGGCGGTGATCTTTGCTAAATACGCCTGACTATCCGGCAGGATATGGGCAAAGAAGAAATCCGCTGTTTTCAGTTTATTGTGCATGAAGTCTGCATCGCCATCGTTCAGCTGGAGGTGTGAATATGCTTCCTTGGCCATTAATAACCACATATGCCCCAAAGCATTTAAGGCCATAAGGTTCAGGTAATTTTGCGCGGCACCGCCAGCATGGTCGGGGTTTTTCATGGCATGCTCCATGAGCCAGAGGCTGGCCTTCTGTAAGGCCTCCTTTGCTTGTTCCAAGGAGGCCGCATAATTTTTCAGACGATCGTCCTCAGGGATGTCATCTATTGCCTGTTGTATCAGGGCAAAATAAGCACGAATGGCCCGGCCGTTATCGGCAGGCAGTTTGCGGCCGATCAGGTCCATGGCCTGAATCCCGTTTGTCCCTTCGTAGATAGGGGCGATCCGGGCATCACGCATAAACTGTTCCATGCCCCATTCACGGATATAACCATGCCCGCCAAAACATTGCAGAGCGCGGCTTGTCGCCTGAAATCCTTCGTCTGTGAGATAGGATTTTAACACAGGTGTGAGTAAGGCCACAAAATCCAGTGCGCCCTTTCGGCGGTCTTCGTCCGGGTGGGAATGGGACAGGTCGACCTGAAGCCCCGTCCACATAACAAGGGCGCGGGCACCTTCGATAAACGCGCGATTCAGCATAAGGTTTCGTCGCACATCCGGGTGAACGATAATAGGATCTGCGGCTTTGTCGGGGGCTTTCGGTCCTGTGAGGGCACGCCCCTGGAGGCGGTCGCGGGCATAGGTGGCGGCATTTTGCTGTGCGATTTCTGCGATGGCCAGCCCCTGCACGGCCACACCAAGGCGTGCTTCGTTCATCATGGTGAACATGGCGCGCATACCTTCATGTAAATCCCCGAGAAGATAGCCTGTTGCCCCATCATAATTCATCACGCAAGTGGCATTGGAATGAATGCCCATTTTGTGTTCCAATGCCCCGCAGGAGACAGCATTGCGTTCACCCAGCGTGCCATCGTCTTTAATCAGGATTTTGGGGACAATGAACAGGCTAATGCCTTTGACACCTTCCGGTCCTCCCGGCACACGGGCCAAGACCAAATGAATAATATTTTCCGTAAGGTCATGGTCCCCTGCCGAAATAAATATCTTTGTTCCTGTCAGGCGGTAGCTGCCATCTTCCGCGGGTTCGGCCTTGGTACGAATAAGACCCAAATCTGTACCACAATGGGGTTCTGTCAGGTTCATGGTGCCGGCCCAATCACCACTTAGCATCCGGGGCAGATAGGCCTGTTTCTGGATATCTGTTCCCCAGACATCAATAGCCGCTGCTGCCCCATTTGTCAGGCCTGCATACATCGCCAGCCCCCAATTGGCACTTACCGCCAATTCGTCTACAGCCAAACCCAATATACGGGGCAACCCCTGCCCTCCATATTCCGGATTGCCGACCAGACTAAGCCAACCGCCCTGACAATATGTTCTATAGGCGTCTTTGAACCCATCAGGCGTGAGAACCTGATCGCCGTCGAGACGACATCCTTGTGCATCACCGGATTGATTGAGGGGGTGAAGAAGTTCCGTGCTGATTTTACCGGCCTCTTCCAAAATGGCATCGATCAGGTCAGGGGTGGCTTCCTGATAGGGGGGCAGGTCGGTGTGATCTTGCATTTTGATAACGTGATGCAAAAGAAAACGATAGTCCTGTATAGGTGCAACATAGCTTGGCATTATTATGACCTCTTCGTGGTTATCAGTCTGGTGCCGTGGTGTCCCTCATCTACGCTGTGTTGTACGCGTTACGCTGCGTTTATTGTCTTATACGGTGATCCTGTGGTTATTAGATTTCATCTTCTATATTATCAGGAGATGCGTTCTGCTGCATCCAGTTCCTGAGGGTGTCGGCTAATTTTTCCAGTTCTTGTAGGGTTGTCTCAATATCTTCTTTTTTGCGGTCTAATTGTGTAATTCTGTCCTCACAGGCTTGTAGGGCTAGACGGCTTTGTTCGCGTTTTCGCTCTACTTTGTCGCCTCCCTGGTCATAGAGATCGAGAACCTCAGCAATCTCTTTCAGGCTAAAGCCTACACGCCGCCCGCGCAAAATCCAGGTGAGACGGGCATGATCACGAGGGGAGTAAATTCTGTTCTGCCCTTCACGTTGGGGGCTGAGAAGATGTTGGTCTTCGTAATGCCGCAGCGTGCGCGTTGTTACCCCAAATTCACGGGCGAGATCGGAAATGCTGTAGCTTTTGGCAGTATGTTGTTTTGTGTTGTTCATTGAGAACTTAGTATAGTTTACGTTAACGTAAACATCAACATTGGGACTGTATTGCTAAATAATAACCTTTACGGCGATGGTAAGATGACGTGGATCCTTACTGGTGTTCTCATGGAGTCGTGATGACTTCTAAGTCTGTAATGCTCTGTATAAATGCTGTGCCGTATGACAAATTTTTGTCGAAATAGGTTAGCTTTCCCCCTGACATTCTGATACATCTGGGAAAGTCCTATTCCAGATATTAGAGTGTACCTGTCTGATGCAGATTTATCTGCCGATTGCCGAGATTTCGATAAACATATTTGCGTTACTCGCCATGGGTGGGGGTGTTGGTTTTTTATCGGGTATGTTCGGTGTTGGCGGGGGCTTTTTGATGACGCCTCTGTTGATCTTTGCAGGTGTGCCGCCCGCTGTTGCGGTGGCCAGTGAGGCCAACCAGATTACAGCCGCATCGGTCTCCGGTGCGCTTGCGCATAGTCGGCGCGGGGGTGTGGATTTCAAAATGGGAACTGTGCTTATTGTCGGCGGGGCCCTGGGATCCTTTTTCGGGGCGTGGTTATTTACAATACTGAAAGCCCTGGGGCAGGTGGATTTGATGATTTCGCTAGCCTATGTAGTGTTTTTGGGCGGTGTTGGGTCGATGATGTTCATCGAAAGTGTCGGGGCGATGATCCGCAATGCAAAAGGTGTCGCACCCAAGGTAGGGCGCCGCCAGCGTAGCTGGGTTGATGCGCTGCCGTTTAAGATGCGCTTTCGCAAATCAAAATTATATATCAGCGTCCTTTTGCCGCTGGCAATTGGAGCTTTGGTGGGGGTGCTCGCGGCTATTATGGGGGTTGGTGGTGGATTTATCATGGTGCCCGCCATGATTTATCTGTTGAATATGCCGACCAATGTTGTGATCGGCACGTCGTTGTTTCAGATTACGTTTGTCACGTCCAGTGTGACAATATTGCATTCGATCAATACCCAGACTGTAGATGTGGTTCTGGCCGTTATTTTATTGATTGGTGCCGTCATTGGGGCACAGGTCGGCGCAAGAGTAGGGCTGAAATTGCGCGGCGAGCAACTGCGGATCTTATTGGCATTATTAGTCCTGGTCGTGTGTGCGAAGATGGCATTTGATCTGGTGGTGCAGCCTTCAGAATTATTCAGTGTTTATCCTATTGGGCGAGGAGGGGAGCATTAATGGTGCGGCGACCTATCCTATTTAACAGCCTCCCTGCCTTGCTGATTATCATTGTCGTTTGTTGGGCATTACCTGCGCGTGCGGAGCGTGTCGTTGCTGATTTGTCTGACGATGTGATTGAGATTACCTCGAGATTTTCTGGCAAGGAATTGTTGATTTTTGGGGCGTTGGATATAGAAATTCCACAAGCGGACGGAGGGCATGGTATCCGTATAGAGGGAGAAAGCTATGACATTATTGTTGTGGTCGAAAGCCCGCGTCAGGACTTTGTCGTTCGTAAAAAGGAAAAATTCAGCCTGATCTGGGTGAACGCTAAAGCCAGGGATGTCCATCAGGCCCCGGCATTTTATGCAGTTTCTTCCACACGTCCTTTGCGTGATATTTTGTCGGCGGAACAGTTACGGGACTATCAAATTGGTCTGGATTATCTGGATTTTGGCTTACAGGACGGACCGGACGAAGAGGGGGTGGCGGCTGACTACACCGCAGGCCTGCTGCGTAATATGCAGGCAAAGGGATTGTATACCCAGAGCAGCGGAACTGTAAGCATCATGGAAGAGGCCCTGTTCCGTTCCCGACTGCTGTTTCCGGCGAACGTGCCTGTTGGCAATTATCAGGTGGTGGTTTATCTGATCCGTGGTGGTGAAATGATTTTATCGCAGTCCACACCGTTATTGGTAGATAAGCGGGGAATTGAACGTTTTGTCTATGAGTTTGCCCATCGCACCCCGGCATTATACGGTATTATTGCGGTATTTGTGGCGTTGTTTGCGGGGTGGGTTGCCGGTATGGTGTCGCAGCGGTCATAGTATGACAACCTATGACAGCGGTTTTTCAGGATTGAAGGTGATAAATGAACGGCAGTGATATTTCTCTGTTCGTGGCTTTCGGGGGAGGTATGCTCAGCTTCCTGTCTCCGTGCGTCTTACCTTTGGTTCCTGCTTACCTGTGTTTTTTATCCGGTGCGTCATTAGCCCAATTGTGCGGGAGCCATGGGGAAGAGGTAGCGGAGGTCGGCTCTGCGTCGGATGCAAGTGCCATCAGGGTCCCTGTGCGCCCCGTGTTACCGGCGTTGGCCTTTGTGTTGGGGTTTTCCACTGTTTTTGTCATGCTAGGGGCCGGGGCCAGCAGCCTAAGCCAGATTCTGGTGAAGAATTTGGATATTTTTTCTAAGGTCGCTGGGCTGGTTATTATGCTCTTAGGGTTACATTTTATAGGTGTATTGCGGTTCAAGTTCCTAGACCGGGAATTGCGATTTCAAACAACGGATACTTCCCACGGTCTGGTTGGGGCATATGTGATCGGGCTGGCTTTTGCCTTTGGCTGGACGCCATGTATTGGGCCTGTTCTCGGGACAATTTTAACACTGGCGGCCAATCAACAGCAATTTGGTCAGGGTGTATTATTGCTGGTTGTTTATTCTCTGGGGCTTGGCATTCCTTTTTTATTGGCGGCAATGGCCATTAATCCATTTATGCGGTTTATGCAGCGGGCCCGGCGTTATATGCGGGTGGTGGAATTATCACTGGGCCTGTTGCTATTGCTGACAGGTGGCGCGATGTTTGCGGGCGTTCTTCAGAATCTGGGGTTCTATTTGCTGGAGACTTTCCCGTGGCTGGGAGAAATCGGCTAAATTGATAATGCCGTAGATGTTGGCAGACTGTTGATGCCAGCTATAAAGGGCAGAAAAAAACCTCGGTGTACTCTCTGGAGCAGCACCGAGGCAGTCAGGCAGAAGAAGAACCGTATATCACGGTTCTTCGAGGGATTTCGTCCCGTCACGCCCGTCCATCAGCTATTATTGAGTCATCAATACCGGAAAATCAAGATTTTTTTCGGGACGTCTCTCCTGAGTATATAAGATCTGCGTGATAATTTGACAGAGCTGATCCCATATATAATGACTTTCTGCATCATGTTGTGGTGCCGCCTTTAGCTGGTTTAGCTGTGCGAAGGCCAATGCCTCTTCCCCAAGATGATGGATAAGCTGGTTCGCCACCATGTCAAAATATGGTGCTGGGTTGTCGCCGTAGGCCTGCATTTGTCGCATCAGCGAAAACAGGTCGTCAAAAGCTGTGAGCGCCTCCTCACGCGGGGAAATAGCGGGATGTTTTGCCGCTCTCTGGTCGTGTGGTACTGCTCTTTTTACTGTCAGGGTCATAAGGGTGCCTCCATCTCATGGGATAAAGGAGCAAGGAATATGCCAGCAAAGGCATTCACAGTGGCTAAGATTAAATCGTTTTTAACACATTGATTTATATAGAAATTATTACATAATTTGTAATTATCGCGTTTGATGTAGGTCTGAAATTTTCGGTCGATCCGAGGGGATAATTGCCGCTGGGCCGATTTTTCCTGCTGAAGCAGGTGCCCACTGGAGAAGAAACCAAGAAACAATTATTCAACGGTATGTAAAGAGCAGGTTTCACAGAGCGATGAGGCCAATACTGTTTGGGCAATGGCTATTTGGGCAAAGGCGGTGAGGCCAATAAGAGATCTGTCAGGTCCGGCTGGATATGGTCATCGGCAGAAAGCGGTGATCGGTGTAGGCAGCGTATCGGGACATCAGGCAGAAAGTTCGTCAGACTGGTGTGGGTTTCTTCAAGGGGAATGGTCTCTTCTGCCGCTTCACTCAAGATAATGCCGTGCAGAGGGATCCCACGGGATTTCAAACATTCAACGGCGGTTAATGTATGACTTAAGGTCCCCAGACGGCTGCTCGTCACCAGAAGGGCAGGTATATGAAGTGCGGCGATCCAGTCAGCTACAACCATTTTTGTATTTATGGGCACCATAACACCGCCGACACCTTCGATGAGGACTGTACCTTGATGGCTATAGAGTTGGTCCTGACAAAAATGGATAAGGGCGTTGAAGTCGATTTCATCGGTGCCTTCCATCCGTGCCGCCATATCGGGGGACAGCGGCCGTTGAAAGGTCCATGGCGTGATCGCCTTTTGTGTGTCGGGGGTAATGTCGTCTCCCATCGCGGAAAGCAGACGTGCGGTATCGCTGTGGTCAATGGGCAGGTTGGCAAGGCCGCTGAGAATGGGTTTTAAGGCGAGAACCTGCCTTTGTTGGGCGCGTAACTGACGGATAAGCAATGTGGTGACATAGGTCTTTCCAACATCTGTTCCTGTGGCGGTTATAAACAAACCGTTACTGTTTCGTAATTTATCCATTGCGGTCATAATGCATTGTCCTGTTGCCCAAGGCCCAAAGTGCGCAAGGCATTCACCAGCGCATGAATATGATCGTCACTGTGGGCGGCAGAAAAAGTTATACGCAGACGTGCTGTTCCTTCTGGCACTGTGGGGGGGCGTATGCCGGAAACCAAAAAGCCTTCCTCACGAAGAGCTGTCGCATATTGCATCGTGCGGTTTGTGTCACCGATTAACAGCGGAACAATACAGCTTTGCGGGGCAGGAAGGCCCATGAGATGGCAGAACAAGGCGGCGTTTTTCATAGGGCGAGCGCAATAGTCGGGGTCCTGTTCAATAATGTCCAGAGCCGCAAGGCTGCTCGCGATGACCGCCGGGGGTAAACCGGTGGTATAGATCAGGCTTCGGGCGCGAGTTTGTATCAAGTCAATGACCGCCTGACTGGCACAGAGATAGCCCCCATAACTACCAATGGCCTTTGACAGGGTCCCCATTTGCAGGGGGACGGTTACGGTATCGGTCTTTGTGAAGTTACTGCCGCGCCCCTGGCCCATAATGCCGATACCATGGGCATCATCGGTCATTAGCCAGGCATCATATTGTTCTGCAAGACGGGCGAGTTGTGTAATAGGTGCCAAATCGCCATCCATGCTGAACACACCATCGGTGACAATTAAACAATGCCGATAGTTTGCCCTGTCCGTCGCCAGTTGTGCTTCCAGGTTGGTCATATCGTTATGAGAAAAAGTCTTAACAGCCGCGCGGCTGAGTTGTCCGCCGGCCATCAGGCAATTATGGCTGAGTTCATCTGCGAGCATAAGATCACCCGGCCCAATAAGGGTTGGAATAACACCAATATTGGTCAGATACCCGCTGCCAAAAATAACGCAGGCCTCGGTCCCCTTGAGGCGTGCCAGCCGTTGTTCCAGTTCGTTATATAAAGGATGGCTACCCGTAATCAGCCGTGAGGCCCCTGCGCCAGTACCATAGCGGTCAATGGCGTTTTTTGCTTTTTCCTTGATATAGGGGTGGTGGGTGAAATTCAGATAATCATTATCACAAAAAGAAATCAGGTCATGGCCATCCTGTCGGGCACAGGCCAGGTCCCGTCTTTCGGTTGTCTGTATTTGTCGTTGCAGCCCTTTTGTCTTTAGGGACTGAACTTTATGGCGGGCAAAATCATCCAATGAAGACATAAGAATTATCCGGCAATCATATGTGGCCCCGTAAAAGAGGCAGCACTGCAATCATCATTCGTGATGGCAAAAATACACTTTGTTGTATCTTGTTATCGCAGGCCGTCCACCATAAATGGGGTATAGTAGATCAGACCGCAAGAAAAAATTGGGCTTTTGATATGGCTCCGGCAATGCTAAACCAGTAAGTATAAGGCGCGCAAAGCTTGACTTTATCGGGGGACTAAGCGAATTTGTGGCACTTAAGTTACCGACTGGAAACATAGAAACGTTAAGCACGACACGTGCCTCTCAGGTCCAGAAAAGGTATCATGACAAAGGGTATCAATAATATGACAATCATGGATAACACGATCACTGCAGATGACGGAAAGCTATCGGGTGAAGTCGCCGTTGACATAACACCCGAGGCGGGGGCGAATTCCCATGTTCGCTCTGATGTCGATATAGATACCACGTCCGGCGTGTATGAAGACGGCTTTCGTCATAATTGGACCCGTAAAGAGATTTTAGCCCTTTATGATTTGCCCTTTATGGATCTTATGTTCCGGGCCCAGGAAATCCATCGTGCACATTTTAACCCAAACCGTATTCAATTAAGTCAGTTGTGTAGCATTAAAACAGGCGGTTGTCCGGAGGATTGCGCGTATTGTCCGCAGTCATCCCGATATCAAACCGATGTGGATGCATCCAAATTGATGGAAATTGAAGCGGTTGTGACAGCGGCGAAAAAGGCCCGTGAGGCGGGGGCGACACGTTATTGTATGGGGGCGGCATGGCGGGCGCCGAAGGAAAGAGATTTAGAGACCGTGTGCGAAATGGTCCGCCAGGTCAAAGATCTGGGCATGGAGACATGTGTGACATTGGGCATGTTATCACCGGATCAGGCGCAACAGTTAAAGGATGCGGGGCTGGATTATTACAATCATAATGTGGACAGTTCCGAAGAATATTATCAGGAAATTATCACGACACGTCAGTATCAGGATCGTCTTGACACGCTTGGTGTGGTGCAGGACGCAGGATTGAACGTCTGTAGCGGTGGTATTATCGGTATGGGTGAGAAGCTGATGGACCGCGCCGGGATGTTACAAACATTGGCGAATATGTCACCACACCCACAAAGTGTGCCGATCAATCAGTTGGTGCAGGTGGAAGGTACCCCGTTAGACGGTGCAGAAAAACTGGACCCATTTGATTTTATCCGCACCATTGCGGTTGCGCGTATTGTGATGCCTGGCTCTTATATTCGCCTGTCTGCAGGTCGTGAAGAAATGAGCGAAGAAATTCAGGCCATGTGTTTTATGGCCGGGGCCAATAGCATGTTTTATGGTGAGAAGCTGTTGACAACACCGAACCCGGCCAGCAACAATGACCGCGCCTTATTAGACCGTTTGGGAATGGCACCGCTTTCTCTGGATGAAATGGCGGCAGATTAATTTTAATGTCTCAGGAAATGTCAGACTCATCGGAAAATCTGCCTGACTGGTACAGGGAGGGCTATGACCATGTCTGGCTGCCCTACACACAAATGCAGACAGCCGCAAAGGCATTGCCGGTTAAGGAAACGCGCGGCCAGACGCTGACTTTGGCCGATGGGCGGGAATTGGTGGATGGTATTGCTTCGTGGTGGACAGCCTGTCACGGCTATAATGATCCGCGCATGCAGAAAAAAATAGTGCAGCAATTAAGCCAGATGTCCCATGTCATGTTTGGCGGTTTGGTACATGAACCGGCTTTGCGATTAGCAAAAAGATTGGCGGACTTGCTACCGGGGGACCTGGATCATGTTTTCTTTTCAGAATCTGGTTCTGTGGCTGTGGAAATCGCCTTAAAAATGGCGGTGCAATATTGGACCAATCAGGGCATTAAAGGCCATAATCGCTTTGTCAGTTTTCGTGCCGGTTATCACGGCGATACGACCGCGACCATGGCCGTAGGCGATACCGATGATGGGATGCATCAGGCCTTTGGTGATTATCTTGAAGACCAATACCTAGTAGACTTGCCCGTGACGACAGAGCAGGCGGCAGCACTAGATCAATTATTGGCAGAGAAGAAAAATGAAATAGCTGCCGTGTTGATTGAGCCGCTGATACAGGGTGCCGGGGGCATGAAGTTTCATGGGCTTGATGTTTTGCAGCGGGTTGCCCGGATATGTTCTGCCCATGATGTTTTATTGATCGCCGATGAAATATTCACAGGGTTCGGACGTACGGGTACGATGTTTGCGTGTGAGCAGGCAGATATCGTTCCGGATATCATTTGTCTGGGCAAGGCCTTGAGTGGGGGGATGGCCCCGATGGCGGCAACAGTTGCCGGCAAGAAGGTATATGATGCCTTCCTTTCAGAGGATGCAGACAAGGCCTTTATGCATGGCCCTACATATATGGCGAACCCGTTGGCCTGTGCAGCGGCGAATGCGTCACTGGATTTATTTGCAGAAGAACCGCGATTAGAACAGGTGAGGCGTATAGAACAACATTTGGGGCAGTCTTTTTCGCATTTTCGTCATTATCCGAATGTGGTGGATGTCCGGGTAAAGGGGGCCGTGGCGGTCATCGAAATGACGGCGCTTCCTGATCGACAGAAAATGCAGGAATGTTTTACCCGTGAAGGTGTGTGGTTGCGGCCTTTTGGCAATGTTATTTATCTGACGCCTTCTTTTACAATTGCGCCGGATGAGCTTGCCAAATTGACACAAGCTATTGATACTATGCTGACCGAATCAATGACTGGGTCGGCAGAATAGATTTAAAGTTATATGGGTACATTATATCAGGAACGTCTGCGCAGATTACGCGCTGAAATGGACCGTGGGGGGCTGTCCGGTTTTATTATTCCCCATGCGGATGAACACAATAGTGAATACACGCCGGCCTGTGCTGAAAGGTTGGCGTGGATAACCGGTTTTGACGGTTCAGCGGGTGTGGCCGTGGTCCTGAACGATGCGGCAGCACTCTTTGTAGATGGGCGTTATACCCTTCAGGCCCGCCAACAGGTAGACGCTAACCGTTTCTCATTGCAAAAATCGCATGATAATCCGGTTGAAGACTGGATCGGCCGTCATGCGGTGGCCGGGCAGCGGATCGGTTATGATCCGTGGTTGCACAACGTGGTGTGGCTGGAACATGCCCGTGAAATGCTTGCGCGCCATGATATTGAACTGGTCGCGGTGGATGATAATCTTGTTGATGCAATATGGCAGGACCGGCCAGCTGCGCCCGATGGCCCGGCTCATATTCATGATTTGGTTTATAGTGGCGAAGAATCCATTCATAAACGTGCCCGTATGGCGGCGATGATAAAAGCCGCCGGGGCGGATTTATTGGTGTTGACGGCACTGGATAGTATTGCCTGGCTGTTGAATATTCGCGGAACTGACAGTCCGCATACGCCCATTGTGCAGGCGTTTGCATTGTTATCCAGCGATGGCACGCTCCGATTATATATAGACGATCAGAAACTGGATGAAAATCTGCGGGGCCATTTAGGGCCAGAGGTGACAGTTTTACCAAAGGCAGATTTTACAGAGGCCTTACGCCAGGTGGGGGCAACTCATGCCGTTATGGTTGATGCGAAATTAAGCCCGGCGGCTGTTTTTGATGCGTTGGACCACGCAGGGGCAAAAATCATCCGGGGGGATGATCCGTGCCAACTGGCAAAGGCCTGTAAAAATGAAACAGAATTGACCGGCATTCGTCAGGCCCATATTCGCGATGGGGTGGCGTTATGTCAGTTTTTATGCTGGCTGGACGAAAATGTCGCTAGCGATCAGATTGATGAGATGACCGCCGCCCGCCAGGTGGATATCTTCCGTGCGAAGCAGCCGTTATTTATGGACAGCAGTTTTGATACTATTGCCGGGGCCGGGCCAAATGGTGCAATTGTGCATTACCGGGTAACGGAGGACAGCAGCCGCATGCTGGAAGATGGGGATCTCTTTCTTCTGGATTCAGGCGGGCAGTATCTGGATGGTACCACTGATGTGACGCGAACAATTGCCATAGGGCAACCCAACCGTGAACAGCGTGATCGTTTTACGCGGGTTTTAAAGGGACATATTGCGTTGGCACAGGCACGCTTTCCTCAGGGACGCGCCGGGGCACATCTGGATGTGTTGGCCCGAAAGCCGCTGTGGGACGTAGGACTTGATTTTGACCATGGTACAGGCCATGGCGTTGGCCAATATCTGTCGGTGCATGAAGGACCGCAAAGTATTTCTGCGAGATCGTTTGGGGTGGCCTTGCAGCCGGGAATGATTTTATCCAATGAACCGGGCTATTACAAAGCGGGGGCCTATGGCATTCGTATCGAAAATCTGGTGCGGGTGGTCAATAGTCAGGTGACCGGCCAGGAACGCGCAATGCTGGCTTTTGAGACGTTGACGTTGGCCCCCATTGATCTGCGGCTTATTGACGTGCAGTTACTGACTGTGGCTGAGGTGACCTGGTTGAATATTTATCACAATCGTGTCCGGCAGACATTGATGCCGCATTTAAGTGGCAAGGATGCCAGCTGGCTGGAGGACGCGACCCGCGCTTTGCAACCGGATTAGTGCTATTCTAATCTGATGCATATCCCCATAAGGGTGTGTGTTTGGGGGAGTGAGGCGGCCAAGACATATAGCCATGATGATAGACGAAACCTTCCGGGCGATCGTTTCTCAGTAACAAGGGCCCGTCAAGATCAATATATTCTGCCCGCCCGGCCAGTAAAAAAGCCGGGGCCATGGCCAAAGATGTGGCGACCATGCAACCTACCATCAGTTTAAGCCCCATGCTTTCGGCCTGTTCTGCGCAGCGCAGGGCTTCGGTGAGGCCACCGGTTTTTTCCATCTTGATATTAATATACCCATAAGCGGCGGATAGAGTGGCAAAGTCATCACTGTGATGGAAGCTTTCATCCGCACATAGAGGAACGGCACCACAATATCCATCCAGGGCTGTATCCTGTGCAGGCGGAAGGGGCTGCTCCAGTAATTCGACACCAAGATCAGCCATACGAGGGGCATAGTCGTTAAGCTGTTCCAGACTCCAGCCTTCATTAACATCTACAATCAGGCGGCAATCCGGGGCCGCGTTGCGCACAGCCGTAACGCATGCGATATCATTATCCCCACCCAGCTTTAATTTTAATAATGGATAGGTAGAAACGCGTTCTGCCACCGTTGCCATTTGCGCGGGGGAGCCCAGCGATAAAGTATAGGCCGTGGGGTACGTGTGTGGGGGTTGTTGACGTGTGTGCCGCCAGACGGGCAGGTTAGTTTGGCGGGCGTGCAGGTCCCATAAGGCGGCGTCAACAGCCGCACGGCCGGCCCCTGGAGGCAATGTGTTACGTTGGTGAAGTTCTTGCGGTGTCATGGGACGTTCTATCTGATCCCGTACAGCCATGATTTGGGCGTAGACAGAGTCTGTACTTTCGCCGTAATGACCATAAGGTACAGCTTCGCCCCGACCGATGAGGCCTTGTTGATCGGTCAAGGTTGCTACAATCACATCAGCAGCCGTTTTTGTGCCTCGTGCAATGGTAAATGGGCTATGCAGAGGCCAGTGTTCTATCGCAAGGTTAAGATGTGTCATGAACATAAGCCGTGTATTTTAATATCAGGAGTTTCTTTGATCGCAAAGGGCAACTTCAGCTATAAAGAATAGCTAACCTGCCTTATTAGACTTTTGCAAGAAATGATACGACATGGGGGCATAATGTACGACATAACAAAAAGGAGAAAGATATGGTGATGGCCATGCGTGTTCATGAATATGGCGGCCCGTCAGTCTTTGTGGAAGATGATATTCAGGTAGGTCGTCCCGGTCCCGGCGAAATTCGTATGGTGCAAACGGTTGTAGGCCTGAATATGATTGATACCTATATGCGTAAAGGGCTTTACCCCATGGAATTGCCCGGTATCGTTGGGTCAGAAGCCGCAGGCGTTGTTGATGCAGTGGGTGAGGGGGTGAACCACATAGCCGTTGGTGACCGTGTGGCGTATACGCGCACTGGTGGGGCCTATGTGGGGGTGCGGGTGATGCCCGCCGATCAGGTCGTGAAAATACCGGATGATATTACCGATGAAATGGCGGCGGTTTTGATGTTAAAGGGTCTGACCGCACATATGCTGCTCCGGCAAATTTATGCGATCAGGCCGGGGGATACGATTTTGTTTTATGCTGCTGCAGGGGGGTTGGGCAGCTTGGCCTGTCCGTGGGCGAGAGCCCTGGGCGCGCGGGTAATCGGTGTTGTGGGATCGGAAGAAAAAATAGACGTCGCCCGTGAATATGGCTGTGCTGAAGTACTGGTGTTTGGCGAAGATGATATCGTGGCTTCCGTGAGGGAGTTGACAGATGGAGACGGCGTGCCTGTGGTATATGACAGTTTGGGAAAGGATAGTTTTGATATATCCTTAGACTGTTTAGCACTGCGTGGAACTATGGTCACATTTGGAAATGCAACAGGTCCGGTCCCGCCTGTTTCGCCCTTAACATTAATGCGGAAAGGCTCTATCACGCTGATCCGGCCTATGATGACAGATTATTTCATGCAAAGACGCGAGTTGGAACGGGCCTGTAACGAGTTGTTTCAGGCTGTGCGGACACGGGCGGTGCCTGTGAATATTCAGCAACGCTATCCTTTGCGAGAAGCAAGCCGCGCCCATGCAGATCTGGAAAGTAGAAAGACAACTGGTGCCAGCGTACTGATGGTATAAACTGTTAGCACATGTCATGAAGGAGAATTATGATGCCTGAAAAAATAGCGGCCGGAAGCCCTTTTCCGCAAATGCGTGTGAATAGTCTGGATGCGGAAGATGTGGACATTACCCTTTGTGAGCCGGGCACGGATTGGAAAATGGTGGTGGTTTATCGCGGCCAGCATTGTCCTTTATGTACAAGGTACCTTAATAAACTTGCGACCAAGCGGGATGAGTTGCGGGAGGCCGGGGTAGACGTTGTTGCGGTGACGGCAGACAGTGCCGAGCAGCTCCAGGCACATTGTGAAAAGCTGGATGTAAATTTTGCGCTGCATTATGGCCTGACGGTCGCGCAGATGAAGGCATTGGGATTATATATCTCCCATCCGCGCAGTCCGGAAGAAACAGATCACCCCTTTCCGGAGCCCGGCTTGTTTATTATTAATGAGGAAGGCAATGTTCAGGTCGTAGATATTTCGAATGGCCCGTTTGTGCGCCCGGACCTTGATGTGCTGGTGCCGGCAATGGCCCGTATTCGCGCCAAAGACTATCCTATTCGCGGTACCTACGAATATTAATCAAAAGAGGATGAAAAAAGGCAACATCATCTTGATAAAAGCTGGCAGGACACTACTTGTTGTAAATAGCATATTGCGGCGCACTAAAGGATAAGTCGAGAAAGAAGAATGAGTCAGAATAATAATACCCCCCCTGTGCAGATCGGTACATTTCTAGCCGATTTTTTGAAGTGGGAAAGTGCCAGCGGCATTTTGTTGATGCTGGCAACTATTCTGGCCATTATTCTCGCGAATTCACCACTAAGTTCCTATTATAATTTATTGATTGATACTCCCGTCGCGGTGCGGATCGGGGCCTTAAATATTGATAAGCCGTTATTGTTGTGGGTTAATGATGGCCTGATGGCATTGTTCTTCCTTTTTGTCGGTTTGGAACTTAAACGGGAATTTATGGAAGGGGAACTGGCCAGCCCCAGCAAGGTCGCCTTGCCCATGGTGGGGGCTGCGGGGGGTATGGCCGTCCCGGCATTAATATATGCTTTTCTGAATTATGACGATCCGGTTGCGATACAGGGCTGGGCGATCCCGGCGGCGACGGATATTGCCTTTGCTCTGGGTGTGTTAAGTCTGTTGGGCCCGCGTGTGCCCACATCGCTGAAGGTCTTTTTGACGACGGTGGCGATTTTTGATGATATCGGGGCGATCTTAATTATTGCCTTTTTCTATACCAGCCAGATTTCCATGACCGCATTACTGATCGGGGCGGGTTGTGTCGCCGTTTTGTATATGTTGAACCGTCAGGGTGTCATGGAAAAAAGTGTCTATCTGGTTGTGGGGCTTGTGATGTGGGTTGCCCTTTTGAAATCAGGGGTGCACGCCACATTGGCGGGGGTAGTACTGGCCATGTTTATCCCCATGCGTCACAAAAATGCGGAAGGATCCCACGGGTCCCCTTTGAAAGAGCTGGAGCATGACCTGCATGCCGTTGTGGCCTTTTTAATTTTACCGTTTTTTGCTTTCTGTAATGCGGGTCTGCCGTTGGGCGAAGTGACGATCGATCATATTTTGCATCCGGTGCCGTTAGGGATTGCTTTGGGGCTGTTTTTAGGAAATCAGATCGGTATTTTCAGCCTGTGCTGGCTGAGCATCAAGTTGGGATGGGCGAATATGCCAAAGGGGATGACCTGGTCCACGTTATACGGGACATCCATATTGTGCGGTATCGGCTTCACCATGAGCTTGTTTATCGGGTCGCTGGCTTTCGAAGAAACCGGTGTGAACATGATTTTTGATGAACGGCTGGGTATTCTGCTGGGGTCGCTGATATCAGGTGTATGGGGCTTTATTGTCCTGAAGCGGGTTTTGCGGAAAACAGCAGCGGCCTGATGCGAGGCCAGATCAAAACTATATCTGGCTGTGCGGCAGGCCGCGCTGCGACAGGGCAATTACTCAACACGGGTTAATTCATTGCCATCGGTATGTTCAAATATTTTGCCGTAAATATCTAACGTCGTGGTTTCGTGGTAGCTGAGCTTGCCATCGCCCACTTCGATGTGGTGGCTAAAGGCTGTTGTTGTGGCGTTTTTCCGCATGAAGGGGGATTGGACGATACCCCAGTGTTCATCACCCAGATTGGCCGCGACATCTAAGACTGTACGGCCGTCCGCTGTTGTCTCACCTTTATATTCCCCGCCTGCCAGCAATGTCACGGCACGGGGAATAGACAGCGAATGGGTGACCGTGCCCGTGGCGGCATCCCATGTCCAGTACCCACATTCATCATGAAAGACAGCATTGTCTTCCTTACGGGTGACGATCTGACGGTAATAGAGAACGGCTAATGTTTGCTTTCCCGCATTGGTGACATCACCAATAGCATCGAAAGTGATCGTTTCATAATAAGGCGTGTTTTCAGGGCCATCGGGTTCGGGGGCAACATCCATTCCCTTATCCCCGGTCCATGTTCCGATAAGTGGGGTGAGCGGGCCGTAATCTATTGTGTCCATTCTGTCATCCTTTTTTGTGTAAGAGTATGCGGTTCCAAGGAGATATCCCGAAGAAAGTGTATGCCGATTGTGGTCCATTAGACAACGATTGATATAGCCTTTGCCTGATTGCATGGCGAGAGGGTATGGTTATGATCAACATGCGGTGGATATCGTTTGAAAGGGAGGGTAATGAAGATTATTTGGGAAGATAAAACCTGTCGGGCAGAAGATGGCCATGTGCTGCAGGTAACATTAGCCAGACCAGAGCAAGAGGCGAAAGCTGCCGTTATTATTCTGCAGGAAATTTTTGGCATTACCGCCCATCTACGCGAGGTTGCCGAACAATATGCGCAGGCGGGTTATTTAGCAGTGCTGCCACATTTATATGATCGCCATCAGCCGGGGTGTGTCTTTGACCGGTCGCAATTCGTGCAGGCCCGTGACCTGGCCTACAATATGGACCTGGATGTTGTCATGGAAGACCTGCGGGCGGTGATGGGCGGCCTGGGTCCCACTGCGTTGTTTGCAGTGGGGTATTGTTGGGGGGGATCAGTGGCCTATAAGGCGTGTCATCACCTTCCGCTGACAGGCGGGGTGTCTTATTACGGTACGAGAACCCTTGGCCTGTTGGATGAGACGCCGCGCTGTCCGATGTTGCATCATCACGGCGGAAAAGATTTTCTGGTGTCCATGGAGGATGTTGAAAAGATTAAAGCGGCAAATCCGCAAGGTGAGTTTCATATTTATCCTGCGGCCGGGCATGCCTTTAATAATCCTGCGTCAGACGGGTATGATAGGGAGGCCGCGACCTTGGCCTGGCAACGGACACTTGATTTTATGGAACGGTGTAGGGCGTCTTAATATAGAGAGGAGCTTCAGAATGGTAGAGCGGTTTGATGATGCCCAATCAACAACAATCATGCAAAACTGTCCTTTGCATTTTCAATGTACGCAGCAATGGTCGGAATTGGAAAGAACAGAGAAGGAAGACATTCGGTTTTGTTTTAAATGTGAACGGAATGTTTTTTTGATTAATTCATACGAGGAACTAAGGGACGCTGTTCTTGAAAATAAATGCGTTGCTTTTTTTACGACTGATTATGCAAAGAGGGAAAGGAATTTTGAGAGTCCAAACTATCTAGGATCCGTTTTTCCCGAAGATGTTTTCTTGGAACAGTGGAGGCTGTTCGATGAAGTCAAATTAGTCGGCCTACAGTATTGTAGACAAAATTATCAAGCAAAGGACTTTACCCTTGGCAGAGGGCTAATTTTAACTGCTGAGCTTGAAAATCCTCATGACCCTTATGCTGTTAAGGCCTCTTTTATCTCAGGTGAGAAAGTGGGTTATATTTCACGGGATTCAAATCAGGCAATTTGGGAATTAATACAATCTGGGAAAACGGTGGGGGCAGAGATTACGACAACGAACCAGTCTGGTAATTGGGTATGGGTCCGGGTTTATTATAAAGTAACAGAGTGCATGTTGGATTAGTGTAGTCCTGGCCGCCTGAATCATATTAGGACCTAACAAGGCGAACGAAATTTTGGGTATGGGGATATTTTTATTGCCCGTGTGGCGTAAATTTGGGCAGGCCACTCTCGGCCTTGTCGTGGCTAGTTTATCAATGTCATTAAGTGACGTTGCCGTTGGTAAAGAGGATTCTTTGTTTGCGTCACAACTGCGCGCGGGGGAGATAGTGAGCGTCAAGGACGTTATTGATGGCGATACCGTGGTGCTCACAGACGGTCGCCAGCTGCGCCTGGTTGGGATTCAGGCCCCGAAACTGCCCTTAGGCCGTAAAGGATTCCGTGCCTGGCCCATGGCGATGGCTGCAAAGACGGCCTTGGCAGCATTGGTCGTGGAAGAACGCATGCAATTATACATCGGCGGCCGCGATACGGACCGCCATGGTCGGCTGTTGGCCCATATGCGGCGGGTGACAGACGGGGCGTGGGTGCAAGGAGAGATGCTGGGCCGGGGAATGGCGCGGGTCTATAGTTTTGCCGATAACAGGGCTGCGGTGACGGCAATGTTGCGGGTGGAAAGCGAGGCCCGGACGGCCGGGCGCGGTATATGGGCTTTGCCCTATTATCAGCCGCGGTCCCATATTGATGCCGCGACATATATCAATGCCTTTCAATTGGTGTGGGGCCGCGTGAAGTCTGTGGCGCGGGTGCGGGGGGATGTATATCTGAACTTCGGGGATAACTGGCGTGATGATTTCACGATTAAAGTGGGTGCGCGTGCCCGGCGGCTTTTTGAGCGGGAGAACGTGGACTTAATGGCTTTGCAAGGTGAAAATGTTGAGGTGCGGGGCTGGCTTCGACAGGAAAATGGCCCTATGATTATCATCACACATCCAGAGCAGCTGGCAATACGCCCTGTAGATATTGGGGGCGGTCAGGAGGGGACTGATGACCTTAGATATAGTGAAAAATAACGGACTCTTTGCAATAAAGACCCTGCGACAGCGGGTGTGGGGCGTTTTGGCCTTAACGTTGTTATTGCCGGCGTGTATGACGACAAACCCGGCAACGGGTAAACAGGAATTCACCCCCTTTATGTCCCCGGCACAGGAGCAAGCCTTAGGCCAGCAGGCTCACCCGCAAGTTATGGCGGAACAGGGCGGGGTTTATGAAAATGATAAGATTGGCGGTTATGTTGCCGCTATTGGGGGGCGTTTGGCGGCAAATTCGGAAATGAAGGACCAGCCGTTTACCTTTACGGTTCTGAATACGCCAATTGTCAACGCCTTTGCTTTGCCGGGCGGTTATATCTATGTGACCCGGGGAATTCTGGCCTTGTTTAATGATGAAGCGGAAATGGCTTCTGTGTTAGGTCATGAAATCGGCCATGTGACGGCGCGGCATACCGCCAAACGTTATAATCAACAGATATTTACAGGTCTGCTTGCCGGGGTGGCGGGTGCCGCTATTGGCAATGCACAAGTGGCAGAGGCCCTAAATTATGGCGGGCAACTCTATCTTTTGGGCTATTCCCGCGATCAGGAATATCAATCAGACAAGTTAGGGGTGCGTTATATGAGCCGCACAGGCTATGACCCCTATGCGGCGGCAGATATGCTCGACAGCCTTCAACGTCAGGATGCGTTGCAGGATCTGATTGCAAAGCGCGAAAAGAGCAGTCGTCCTCCTGAATTTTTCTCCACACACCCGAATACCGCAGACCGATCGGCGCGGGCCGATGCGGCTGCCGCCAAAACGGGCATCTCCCAAGGGGGTAAACCACGCCACCGTGATGCCTATTTGCAGGCGATTGATGGAATGTTATATGGCGATGATCCCGCGCAAGGCTTTATCCGTGGCCGAATGTTTTGGCATGGGCCGTTACGGTTGACGTTTACAGCACCGGAAAATTTCCTGCTGTTGAATACGTCCGAAATGGTTGTGGGGCAGGGGACGGGGCCTGCCGCTGGTGCCGCTTTTGCTTTTTCGGGCGGGGATCTGTCATCACAAAATAATGCACTAGCGGCATATTTTTCATCTGTCTGGCAGAAATATACCGGGGGTAAAGCCACGGCGCAGGAGATGCAACAGGTCGACATCAACGGGATGACGGCACTGACGGGTGTGGCCATAGGGCAAAGCAAACAGGGCAATGTTTTAGTGCGATTACTGGCGGTGCAGTATAGCCCTGAGAAAGCCTATCATTTCTTTATGATCGTGCCGGAAGCACTACAGGCAAGTCTGGGGGATGATATGAAGCGTTTGACGTATAGTTTCCGAAAATTGACTACAGATGAAGCGGATGATGTGAAACCTTTGCGTATAAAAATTGCGACGGTCCAGCGGGGGGACACACCAACGTCACTGGCGCGATATATGGCCTTTGATAAATATAAGCTGGAACGTTTTTTGACGCTGAACGGCTTGTCAGAGCGCAGCATATTGAAGGCGGGGCAAAAAGTTAAACTGGTTGTGGAAGAAAAATAGGGAGAGGTGAATTCATTGGCAGTAACTGCTGCGGGCTAATGGTGATGGTCTCCTGATATGGCGAAGCTATGTTGTGATCTGGTCCAGAATTTCACCGTCTTTGCCGAAACAAACCGCATTTAATGAGCCGCCCCGACCACAGCCCCCGTCTATGGTCGCGGTATAGGCGTTATTCAACTGTAGGCCATGGCAGCCATGATCGTAGCCGCGAATGACCTTACGGAAGTTTTGATAAGGTGTGCGGATATCTTCGAATTGTCCATTGTCCCACCAGAAACGGTCAGCCTGTTGATCTAAGGTGCGTGTGGGGTCAATAGAGGCATGGACAAATAAAAGTTGTCCGTCACGGGTAAAGGCTGCGCGGCGTAAATGCATTAATAACTCACGATGACCAGGGTGTGTTTGCATATTCTGGCGTAGTCCATTGGTCCAATGGGTGATGGCCATCGTGACTTCGCGGGCAATATTGCGGGCGACATGGGCCTTGGTGCCATAGGCTTCGATGGTGCTGTCCATACCGTGGTCCAGCATCCAGTCAATAATTTCGGCCGGGCTGGGCGCAAATTGAAGTTGCAGCAATTTATTCCACATTTCTTCCTGTGCACCGCGCAGGAAAACGATGTCTTCAGGGTTAAGGGGAGGCGGGCCAGCCAGCAATCGTCGCCGCGCACGTAATAATTCGTTCAGGGTGGCGATGATGTCACCCTTTGCCCCCATGTAATTCCCCAGATAAACCAGACGATCCCCTTCGGCAAAACGGTCGAAGAGGTGCTGATGCAAGGCACGCAGTTTATCTGCTGCGCCGTGAATTGCACCGATGGCCCAGACTCTATTCGCCCCTTTTATGGTGGCAAAGCGGTCGGGGTTGAGTTCAGATAAGGCGGTTTGCATCATGAAGGAACGTCAGTAATCATTGTTTCAGGTTGCCAATGCGGAAAGGGAAGCATCATGGATGCTTCCCTTTTAAGAACATATTGCGACAAAATTATGCAGCTTTGAGGACAGCTTCTAATTTTTTAATCGCTTCATCTTCGAGAATGTCTTCAACCGCAGCAACTTCACGAGCCAGCCGGCCTAGTGCCTCTTCATAAATTTGCCGTTCGCTGTAGGATTGTTCGGGTTGTTCTTCTTTACGGAACAAGTCACGCACGACTTCGGCAATGGAGACGAGGCTGCCGGAATTAATTTTGGCCTCATATTCCTGGGCACGGCGGCTCCACATTGTGCGTTTAATGCGGGCCTTACCTTTTAAAGTAGTGAGAGCTTGATCCATGGTCGCTTGATTAGAAAGGCGCCGCATCCCTGAAGATTCTGCTTTATTGGTAGGCAGACGCAATGTCATGCGCTCATTTTCAAAACGAATAACGAAGAGTTCCAGTTGTAGACCAGAAATTTCCTGCGTTTCGATGGACATGATTTGCCCTACGCCATGTTTCGGATAAACGATGTGATCGCCCGTCACAAATTGATTTTTTATTTTTGCCATATTATTTTTCTCGCCTGTCTTCACTACAAGCGCAGTTAGTGGCTGCACCTGAAAAATAAAGTCTTAACAAAAGGTTAAAACCCTGAGAAACACAAAAACACCCCTGCCGTTCATGTGCGGCATGTGACTTTATTCGTCTGGGGCTATAAAAAATACGGGCTGGTTCATGCCATCTGTCATGTCCCCAGTCCCATATACGTCTTTAATTATAACATAAAATTCACAAAAAAACACCCCCCTGACACAAGATATAGTGCCAGAGCAGGGTGTTTATATGTTTCTTACGCGATGATGCTGTTGAGCGACCATCGCTGAAGATATCATGAGATCCTTAAAGCACAGCCTTAAGGCGATAAAACAGACTAGTTACCAGCCCCTGGCTTTTCAGACAGCTTGGCAAGTTTTCCTGTTTCAGCTTTGGCTTCTTCGGCACCGGGCATTGCATCGATCTGCTGTGTAATATTTGGCCAGATTGCCGCATATTTCGCGTTCAGCTCAACCCATTGCTCCATGCCATCTTCGGTGTCAGGCAGGATAGCTTCGGCAGGGCATTCAGGTTCGCAAACGCCACAGTCAATGCACTCGTCAGGGTTAATAGCCAGAAAGTTTTCGCCTTCGTAGAAGCAGTCAACAGGACAGACATCTACGCAGTCAGTAAATTTACAGTTAATGCACGCTTCGGTCACGACATAGGTCATGAAGATCTCCTCAACCTATTATTTCCCAGAGGGATTTGTTATCAACGGATATGGTTTTTCTTGATAAAATCCTGCATATCGCAAGTTATTTATCAGTGCAAGCTAAATCAATTGATTAAACAACTAATTTTTCCTGCGCGGCTCTCTACTTTTTTATCCTGTATTGTTATTCCATTTATACCTTAAGAAAAGGTTTTTGGACAGGCGGTTTTATCATGAAGCATCATCTGCTGTGCTGAGAGCATTAGCTGCTCGCTTACGTGCTTGACCATTGTCCCGGTCAGAGACATAGATTAACCCGGCAATACGGCGCATCAAATTGCTTTCATAGTGATGAATTTCTCCATCGGCATAGGCGACTTGCCATAGCATTTGCATGATGTCGATGCGCTCTTCCGGTGTAAAATGGTCTTTTACCAGCCGGGTAAAACGCAGAAGGTGATTGGTATCGGCCTGAGCCTCTTTGGCTTGTTTAAAGATGAGGGCGCAATCGGCGGGTGAGAGATCAAAATGCGCCTGCAGGAGCCGCCGGATAGTTTGTTCTTCATCACTGTCCATCTGTCCGTCCATCAGGGCCGCTTCCACCATTAATGCCGCTGCGGCAACTTCTTTATCCGGTGGGGCGCTGCCCTCTGCTGGATTTTCGGTGACGAACAGGTCAATGAGTTTCTTGAGCATTGGATATCTCCGTATTCACGTGTAGCAGAGCACTGAGTTTCACTGTGCGAACTGATAAGGCAAAACGCGTTTTCCTGTGGCCTGGTTTCTGTGGTCTGGCCCGTAAGCAGCGACCCTTAAGCGTATATATGTCGTGATGGTCGCACAGACAAGTTCCCAGAGGGGGCTCAGGGGTGTCAGGTGTGTCTGGCGCATCAGCAAGGTAGAGAGTAGAGAGACATGTACGCGATGCCATTACGCGATGCCATATCCGCCCGCTATTGATCGGGGATATCGGCTTTTGAGAATGAACGAGCGTCAGTAATAGCGTTTTCGTCTTAGAAGAACGGGAATTATGGATGTAAAATAAGTTCCTTATCGCGGAATTCGAATCCGGAAAGGCGATTTAGGAAATTCATGCCCAGAAGAGAAATGGCCTGACGCCCCGGTTGGGCGACTGAGGCGCGTATGGTGCTGACACTAATAGGTCCGATGTCGATATCATCCAACGTTACGGCGGCTTTATGGGTGTTGCCATTTGCTGTGCGGTACAGAAGATTATAGTCTAGATGATCGGGGTTAAGTCCGATGCGCTGTGCATCCTTATGACTGAGGGCGACATGGGATGCGCCCGTGTCAATCATGAAAACGACGGTTTCACCGTTGACGTCGGCTTCTATCCAATAATGACCGTCACGGTGTTGGGGAATAATAACAGCATCTACAAGTCGGTGATAATGAGCGGCGCGTTTTTGTGTTTCGGCTTTGACCCCGCCGTCTGCGGTAAAATCTTTTGACCAATATCCCACGCCGACAGCGACAATGACCCCTAGAATCAGTATTTGTAACGGTTGAGACATCTAAAAATCCCCATTTTTAGTTGTGACCGCACCGGACATAATGGTTTTGAACAACCATAGTGGGACGGGGTGACAAATGATCGTGATTGCGGGATACAGTATGGTCAGGGCAGCTTAAAAGCGTTTTAAGAAAAGATAAAATTATCTGTTTTGGAGAGCTTTTTATGCCTTTTCGTCATCAAAGGGATTAGTAAGGCGGTCTAACGCGCGACGTTCTGCTTTTGTTGGTCGTCCGGAGCCGGGCAAGCGTGGGGCCACAGGGGCTTTTTCCGGTCTGCTTTCCGTGACGGGGGCCGGGGTCATATCTTCATATAACTTTTGAGCTTCTGTTGCGGGACCGCGTCGTGTACCGATTGCTGTGATCCGGACAATGCGCAAATGGTGACCCTGCGGGAAAGTAAGCACATCTCCGATTGTCACCGGCGTGTTGGCTTTGTTGGTGATGTTCCCGTTCAGTCTTACTTTACGGGCGCGACACTGGGCACTGGCCAACGTGCGTGTTTTGTAGAAACGTGCATACCACAGCCATTTATCCAGACGTATCGGGCCCACTTCCGGATCTTTAATGTTTTCAGCACTTTTTTCGGACGGGGGTGGGACTATTTTTTGTTCCCCATGCTACGTTTCAGGTCTTGCAAGACGGCAAAAGGTGAATCTGCGTCAATCTGCGGTTCCGGTTTACGGGTGCGTTTGGGGTGCGGTTTGTGACTTCTGCGAGCTTTTGCAGGCTTGTCGCCTTTGGCTTTTGCATCCGTTTTTCCGTCTTGTGTGCTGTGAGGCTTGCTACGGCCACGGTTTCCAGCCCCTTTTGTGCCGCGATGGCGGCGTGGCGGGGTGCGTACAAACATCTGTATGATAGTGGCGGCATCTTCTGTTTCGTCTTCGGAAGTGTTTTTCTGGGATGCTGAAGGGGGGGTATCTTCTGTCGTAGTGCCTTCGTTCCCCGCGTCTTTGGTCACTGCATCTTCCGGCTTTGTTTCTTCTGATGTAGTTTCCTGAGGTGCTTTTTCTTCCGCCGGCGTGTCGGTTGCACTCTTATCTAAAGCAGGCTTTTCTTCTAAATTTTCTTCTACTTTATCGGGTGTTTTCGCGTCTTTCGCGGCGGTTTCTTTGGCCACCTTTTCAGCGCGTTCCGCTTGTATTTTTGCGGCTTCTTCCGGTTTGAAGTCTTTCAGGCGATAACCAAGATAACGCATGATTTCTTCAAAGTCAGTGCCGGAACATCCCACAAGTGACATCAAGTCGGCATTCGGTTCAAAGGGGCCGTGCTGTGCAATCTCGCGCGCTGTATTTGCCAGTCTTTCCAGCATATCCAGCCGAACGCCATTTTCACCGACGACACGATAACCTGAAACTTCATAAAAGGCGCGCGGGGCTTTGCTGTCAATCTTGACGGTACATAATCCGGCGGCAGGCGGCGTTGGCAGGCGATGTTTCTCATTATAAACTGCCCAGAGCAGCAGGCGTAATTGCGCGGCGTGAGGTTTTAACAGTGCCGGGACATATAAACTGGTTGCCCCTAACCAAACCCCCAGCTTCTTTAGTTGGAAGCGGCCTTCTTTATCGACATCCTTAAACTGTTCGGCAATCAGACGACGGGGAACCGTTCCCATTTTTTCCACCATTTGAAAGGCGATGCCGCGGGCGAGACCGCTAATTTTGCTTTGGCCCTCTTCGTCTTTGGAGCCATTGGCGGCATCTTGTAAGGCCAGCATGGGAGACAGTAGCTTATTGATATGGTCTGTGAGCCACTGGTCAAGACGGGCTTGCACCAGTTGGTAGTTATCCCCCTGAAGGAGCGGCGTTGGGGCGATGACAATTTTAGGGTGTAGCGCATCAGGTCCTTTTGCCAGACGGGCCAGAGGTCGTCCTTGCCAGCACAGACTGCTATCGCAAATATTATCCGCAATATTGAGCGTGATGTCATTATCTGCAGCTTTGGATAGTGCCAGTGCACGGGCGGTGATTTCACCGCTCAGAACTTTTTCCGCGGCCTGACGGAGTGTTTTGCTGTCTTCGCCATAGGCGGCGGGATCTTCCTGAAACTGGAACCCGTCAAGCTGACCGATGTAATGTCCTTCGACAGACACGCTGCCGTCTTTTTCCACACTTGCCATTAATGTACCCTTTTGGCGCAATTCTCTCATCAGGACCGACGTACGTCGGTCGACAAACCGCTGTATTAAACGTTCATGTAACGCATCTGACAGGCGGTCTTCAATCTCTCTTGTGCGTTCTTGCCAGTATTTTCCCTGTTCAAGCCACCCTGACCGGTTGGCAATATACGTCCAAGTACGAATATGTGCAATGCGATTGGACAGGGTATCTATATCCCCTTCCGTGTGATCATAGGGTGTGATTTGCGCGGCGATCCATTTATGGGGGAGACGCCCAGAAATGCCGCTAATATATTGAAATATATTGTGAATCAATTGGCTGTGGGCATCGATAGAGCTTTTTCTGAAGTCGGGAATTTGACAGACTTCCCATAATAGCTTCAGTGCGGCCGGGCCACGTAATCGTTGGCGTATATCTTCGCGGGCGACCAGTTTCTTTAAAACATATAGATCTTCAGCTTCTAGTGCGCGGGTGAGCCCCGGGCGGTGGGGGGCGGCTTCTAAAGAGCGAATCAGGGCTGAACTATGACTGAAATCTAAAAAGCTATTACGCCATTGTAAAACAGTGAGGGGTGCGAATTGGTGCTGTTCGATCATATTGGCCAATTCCAGAGGGAATCCATCAGTACCAAAGCGATCCCACAGGGCCCCGAAGCTGCCGTTGTTCATATGGCGTCCGGCCCGTCCGGCGATCTGGCCGAGTTCCGCCGCCGACAGGTCACGAACACGATGGCCATCAAATTTGCGCTTTGCGGAAAAGCAGACATGGTTGATATCCATGTTCAGGCCCATGCCAATAGCATCTGTGGCAACGATATAGTCAACATCACCATTTTGATACAGTTCCACCTGTGCATTGCGGGTGCGCGGGCTGAGGGCCCCCATCACGATCGCGACCCCCCCTTTATGTCGGCGTAATAATTCGGCATATCCGTAGACATCCTGCGCGGAGAAACCGACCAGTGCAGATCGACGGGGCAGTCGTGATAATTTGCGTGCGCCTACATATTGCAGGGTCGAAAAACGCGGCCGGGTGGTAAATTCTGCGTCAGGGACTAATTGTTCAATAAGGGGGCGGATAGTTTCTGCCCCAAGGAACATTGTTTCTTCGCGCCCGCGCGCTCTTAACAGACGGTCTGTAAAAACATGGCCCCGGTCAAGGTCAGCACAAAGCTGAACTTCGTCAATGGCGAGAAAAGCCACAGAGCGGTTCATGGGCATGGCTTCGACAGTGCAGACATAGTAGGGGGCGTTTTTAGGGGAGATTTTTTCTTCGCCTGTAATCAACGCCACGGCATGTGGTCCGCGCAATTCAACAATGCGGTCGTAGATTTCACGGGCCAGTAATCGTAAGGGCAGACCGATCATGCCGCTGGAATGGGAAAGCATGCGTTCAACAGCAAGATGCGTCTTTCCGGTATTTGTCGGGCCCAAAACGGCTTTGACGCGTGAGGACGTGTCAATAGCGTGGGTGGAGACTGTCTTGCCGGGCGCGGTCATAATAAGGCCTGATTAGCATTAATGGCGTCTGTTGTCTTGGTCTTAATGATATAATGTTTCAGGATATATATCAGGTGAAATGGTCACGGGGTTATTGACCGTGTTTAACCATAAAGGAGGCGAAGAATGATTAAACTGGCGGGATTGGACCATATTGTATTGCGCAGCAGTGATGTAGCGAAATTACAACGTTTCTATCATCAGGTGTTAGGTTGCCCAATCGTGCGCGAAGTGCCGGAATTAGGGCTGGTGCATTTGCAGGCGGGTGAGCATTTGATTGATTTGGTGGATGTGGCGGGACCGTTGGGCAAGACGGGCGGGCTGCCCCCACGGGCGCGACAGGGGATCAATCTGGATCATTTTTGTTTGCGGGTCCATGACTGGGATGAGGACGCCTTGCAGGCCCACCTGGCGGCCCATGATGTGAAAATATTTTTAGGGACCGGAAAGAGATTTGGGGCCACGGGTTATGGAATGTCGCTGTATATACAGGACCCTGACGGGAATGTGATCGAATTGAAACAGGCCTAGGACTACGACCAAAGTTATGATACTCACGAGTAACATATAATTGACAGTGTTGGTCGCGCCGTTCATACTGAAGCCCGAGAACAGCAGATATTCCCGGTGTTGATATTTCATTCTATGGCGTGATCGCCGGTCTGCAATGCGCGGCAGGTCACATAGATTTTCAGGTAAATTCAGTAACAGTGGAAGAGCCACGATGACGGCAGAGCAAAAGACAATAACAGATTGGCAAGAATTGGCGCGTCAGGAGCTTCGCGGTCGTAACCCTGCGGATTTGGCCTGGGAGACCCCGGAGGGGATCGTTGTAAAGCCGCTCTATACATCGGCGGATACGTCCGCATTACCGGAGGGGGGATTGCCAGGGTTTTTCCCCTATACCCGGGGGGTGAAGGCAACGATGTATGCCGGGCGCCCCTGGACAGTGCGGCAATATGCCGGTTTTTCCACAGCAGAAGAATCAAATGCTTTTTATCGGCGTAATCTGGCGGCAGGACAGAAGGGGCTGTCAGTGGCTTTCGATCTGGCAACCCATAGAGGGTATGATTCAGATCATCCCCGTGTTGTTGGTGATGTGGGCAAAGCGGGTGTTGCCATAGACAGTGTGGAAGATGCGAAAATTCTGTTCGATGGTATTCCACTGGACCAGATGTCTGTGTCGATGACGATGAACGGGGCCGTGATTCCCTGTATGGCATTTTATATTGTTGCAGCAGAAGAACAGGGCGTTGCACAGGAACAATTGGCGGGGACCATTCAGAATGACATTCTGAAAGAATTTATGGTGCGCAATACTTATATTTATCCGCCACAGCCGAGTATGCGGATTATTGCGGATATTATCGCCTATACTTCAGCGCATATGCCGAAGTTCAATTCTATTTCCATTTCCGGTTATCATATGCAGGAAGCCGGGGCAACGCAGCTACAAGAGCTGGCCTTTACGTTGGCGGATGGAATGGAATATGTTCGCGCCGCCCAATCGCGGGGTATGGATATTGATGCCTTTGCGCCGCGGTTAAGCTTTTTCTTTGCGATTGGCATGAACTTTTTCATGGAAGTGGCAAAGTTGCGCGCCGCACGTACTTTATGGGCGCAGATTATGCAAAGCCTTGGGGCAAAGAATCCCAAATCCATGATGTTGCGCACCCATTGTCAGACATCGGGTGTTTCGCTGACAGAGAAAGACCCATACAATAATGTGATCCGCACCACTGTAGAAGCGATGGCCGCCGCCTTAGGAGGCACGCAGTCTTTACATACCAATGCGCTGGATGAGGCCATCGCGCTGCCCACTGATTTTTCTGCCCGTATTGCACGCAATACACAATTGGTCCTGCAAGAGGAAACCGGCCTTTGCAATGTAGTAGACCCTTTGGGAGGGTCATATTATGTCGAAAGTCTGACCCATGAATTGGTGGACGGCGCCTGGTCGTTAATTCAGGAAATTGAGGAGATGGGCGGCATGACCAAGGCTGTTGAAGCGGGGCTGCCCAAATTAAAAATTGAGGAAGCCGCCGCCCGGAAACAGGCCCGTATCGATCGCGGGGAAGAGGTCGTGGTGGGTGTGAATAAATATCCATTGGCGCAGGAAGAGCCTCTTGATATTCTGGATGTCGACAATGCCGCTGTACGTGAGGCGCAGATTGCGCGACTGATAAAAATGCGTGCAGAACGCGATGAAGCGGCATGTCAGGCCGCACTGGACGCTGTTACAGCGGCGGCACAGTCAGACGGAAATTTATTGGCTGCGGCCATAGATGCGGCCCGTGCGCGGGCCTCATTAGGAGAAATTTCAGACGCCATGGAAAAGGTATTTGGTCGCCATAAGGCAGAAGTAAAGTCAATTTCGGGCGTTTATGGTGCGGCTTATGAGGGTGATGAAGGTTTTGCCGCCATCCAGAAGCGCATCGATGAGTTTGCCGCGCAACAAGGGCGCCGCCCGCGTATGCTTGTGGTGAAGATGGGGCAGGATGGCCATGATCGCGGGGCCAAGATTATTGCGACTGCCTTTGCCGACCTGGGCTTTGATGTGGATGTTGGGCCTCTGTTCCAGACCCCGGAAGAGGCGGCGCGCCAAGCTATCGAAAATGATGTGCATGTAATCGGCGTGTCCAGTCTCGCGGCGGGACATAAAACCTTGGTCCCCGCCTTGTCCGCAGCCTTAAAAGCCGAAGGGGCTGACGACATCATGATCATTTGCGGCGGTGTTATCCCACAGCAGGATTACGGCGCATTGAAAGCGGCCGGGGCTGCGGCGATTTTTGGGCCGGGTACCCATATTCCAACGGCGGCAGATGAGGTGCTGGACAAGCTGGAGGCACAGCTTTCCGCATAAAGAGGGCCGGACCTTGTGTTTGAAATTACCTCATAACACGTGTCTTAAGCTTCTGACTAATAGGTAAAACATAAAGCAATGTTGCGGTGCAGCGTGTGATGAAGTAGGCTGCGCGCCATGAGTGTCGCTTTAATGAAAAAAGCCGGGCACAGACAGCACAACTTTTCAGGGTAGTCACGTGGATCAGAAAAATAACGTAGGCGCGGGGCCAGTTGGCACCGAAAACGCCCCTTCCGGCCATAATATCGCACAGTATAAAACAGAAATTTTATCAGGACTGACGGTGGCATTAGCCCTAGTTCCTGAAGCTGTGGCTTTTGCCTTTGTGGCGCATGTGCATCCATTGGTGGGGCTATATTCTGCTTTTATTGTGGGGCTGATTACGGCCGTGTTTGGCGGGCGACCAGGCATGATTTCCGGGGCTACCGGGGCTTTAGCCGTGGTGATGGTGTCATTGGTGGTTGACCATGGTGTGGAATATTTGTTTGCCACGGTGGTGTTGATGGGCCTGATACAGATTAGTGTCGGTCTGTTGCGGTGGGGCAAGTTTATCCGCATGATCCCGTATCCGGTGATGTTGGGCTTTGTGAACGGTCTGGCGATTGTGATTTTTCTGGCACAGCTTGGGCAATTTAAAGTTTCTGATGGTGCGGGCGGGCAGACATGGATGACTGGAATGCCATTGGCGGTGATGTTGGGGTTGGTTGTATTAACAATGGCAGCCATTCATTTTATTCCCCGAATAACAAAGATTATTCCGGCCCCATTGGCGGCGATTGGTATTGTCACTTTATTGGTGATCGGTTTGGATATGGACGTGCCCCGGGTTGGAGATTTGGCGTCTATTGCCGGGGGGTTGCCTGATTTTCATATTCCGATGGTGCCGCTGACGCTGGAAACATTTCAGATCATACTGCCTTATGCCATTATTCTGGCCGCAATTGGCCTGATTGAAAGTCTGCTGACATTGAATTTGGTGGCGGAAATGACCGGCACCAAAGGTGGCGCCAGCCGCGAATGTCTGGCGCAGGGTGTGGCCAATACCGTAACAGGGTTTTTCGGCGGTATGGGAGGCTGCGCGATGATCGGGCAAAGCATGATTAATGTGAAATCCGGTGGGCGGATGCGGCTTTCCGGTATTACTGCGGCCTTGTCCTTGCTGGCCTTTATCCTCTTCGCGTCATCATTGATTGAACAAATTCCATTGGCGGCTTTGGTTGGGGTGATGTTTATGGTCGTGATCGGCACTTTTGCGTGGCGCAGTTTCCGTATTTTAAGACATATTCCCCGACACGATGCCTTTGTGCTGGTGTTGGTGACGGCGGTAACGGTCATTAGCGATTTGGCCGTGGCCGTGGTGATCGGTGTGATTGTCTCGGCATTGGTTTTTGCGTGGCAATCAGCGAAGCGCATTGATGCCCGTACCTTCATCACTGACGACGGGAGCAAGGTTTATTCCCTTTATGGACCGTTATTTTTTGGGTCTGTGACGAGCTTTACGGCATTGTTTGACCCTGCCAATGATCCCGATGAAGTGTATATTGACTTTAAAGAGTCCCGGGTGTGGGATCATTCGGGCCTGAAGGCGATAAAAAGTCTGGCGGAAAGTTATACGGATGCCGGTAAAGTCATACATTTGCAACACCTGAGCGAGGATTGTCGTCTGCTTCTGGGCCGGACATCGCATCTTATGGATGTTTCTGTTTTGGATGATCCACAATATGAAATTGCGGTGGATTATGATGAACTACTGCCAGAAAAACAAAATTAGCCGCCTATTGTTTCTGGATGATATGCGCTTTTTGTGTGCCGTTGTGTTGTTGGCGTTGTTAGGCTAAAAAGTGGGGGAACCCGTTTGAACAGGACAATGTGATGACAGCGGTAGAGACATTAGCAAAGGGTATTCTTGCGGGACAGCGGCGGGCGTTGGCGCAGGCCATTACCCTGACAGAGTCTACGCGGTCCGACCATCAGGACGCGGCCCAGAAATTATTGTCATCCATATTGCCTCATACCGGACGATCAATCCGGCTGGGTTTTACGGGAACGCCGGGGGTTGGCAAGTCCACATTTATTGAAGCTTTCGGTTGTTACCTGACGGGACTGGGCCATAAGGTCGCGGTTCTGGCGGTAGATCCGACATCCGTCCGTACGGGTGGCTCCATACTGGGAGATAAGACCCGTATGGAAAAATTGAGCCGTGACCCGCAGGCTTTTATCCGGCCTTCTCCGTCTGGGGGGACATTGGGTGGCGTAGCGCGGCGAACCCGTGAAGCAATGCTAATGGCCGAAGCCGCGGGATACGACATCATCATGGTGGAAACAGTTGGTGTTGGTCAAAGTGAAACCGCAGTGGCGGATATGGTCGATATGTTTTTATTGTTATTGTCCCCCGGCGGCGGGGATGAGCTGCAGGGTATCAAGCGCGGCATTATGGAGTTGGCGGATCTGGTGATCGTCAATAAGGCGGATGGTGATTTGGCCGCGGCAGCCCAGCGGGCAGCCAATGAGTATACAGCGGCCCTTCATTTGATGCGGCCCAAGGCTTCCTGCTGGACGCCGGCTGTCACTTTGGCATCGGCCTTAAATCATATGGGGCTAGAAGATATCTGGCAGAAAATATGTGATTATCAACAGGCAGTGACGACAGCGGGGACATTCGAACAGAATCGTGCGCTGCAGGCGGTTTCGTGGATGTGGTCGGAAATTGATGAACAGTTGCACCAACAATTTCATGAACGTCTGTCGGGTATGATTGAACAGCATGAAGCGCAGGTGCGGGCGGGGGAAACGCCGCCAACAGCGGCAGCAAGGGCATTAATGGCGGATTTTTTACAAAGCCGGGCTTATAAAACTTGACGCCATGGGACGTGTGGCGTATACCGCCATCCAGCTTTGGGGCTGTCGATGATTCATTCGTGGATCATTTGTGGGATTGGCCCTGATACAGAGATGAAGTAGACCCATAGAAATTAAGTAGACAAGGATATGCCATGTCACGGGTATGTGAACTGACCGGTAAAGCCGTCATGACAGGCAATAATGTGAGCCACGCGCAAAATAAGACGCGTCGTCGTTACTTGCCAAACCTGAATAATGTGTCACTGGTGAGTGATGCCCTGAACCAAACTGTACGCTTACGGATTTCTGCGGCGGCCTTGCGTTCTGTTGAACATAATGGCGGTCTGGATAACTTTTTGCTGAAATCACGGGCAGAAGCACTGTCTTTGAAAGCGCGTCGTTTGAAGAAATTGATCGCCTCTAAAACAGCCGCGTAATCGTCTGTTTCTTGAATTTTAAAAAAGTCGCTGTTTATCGGCGGCTTTTTTTGTGTTTGAAATGCGGAAAAATTAGGGACTTGTCGGGGTATCTTCCAGACGGAACATCATTAACAGCGTCCGCTGGATCGCGTTGAAATTATTGTCAGATAAGATGTATATCAGTGTGTTTCCCGCTGGGTTCTGCCGGACTGCCAGTCCTTCCATATTATCGACATTTAGCGGATAGGAAAGTTGGGCCAGTAGCTCCCCTTTTAACTGCGCACCGGGATGGACATCCCATGCCTTAATGCGGCGCAAACGGGCCGCCGCGCCACGGGAGAGGGAAAAATGACGTTCCAGCACAAGAATATCACCATTCGGTAAGGTCGCCATATCCGTGGGCTTATAACCCTCACTGACCTGATAGGTGAGGGAATGGGCTCGCCCCCAGCCGATTAGCCATCCCTTCACATTGTCTTCCCCTGCCCCGGTGAGGGAAGCCCCCTCGCTGAGAACAAGGAGCCGACCATCTTTTAAGGGCGTGATGGCTTCTAATCCTTTATTATTGGGAAGATGTTGTAATGTCTCATCGAATTCGGGGGGGATAAAGGTGATTTCCTGGCCGGGACTTTCCATTAAAGACCGGTAAGGGGCGGTGGCATTGGCCTGATAATAGCGCAGACGGTGCTGTCCTTCGAAGCTGACAATATAACCGCCATTGGTGCCATAGGCGGCGACAGCCTCGGCATCCTGCCGCGACTTTGTGAGTAGCGCAGCTCCGCTTTCGTCACGCAAAGGAGCCATCAGCATATTTTTTAATCCGTGCAGTCGTTGCCCCAGATAGACGACTTCTGCCTGCCACCAGTACCCCCGATCCGTTACGGCCAGTAAAGTTTTTCCATCAGCACTAATGTCAAGGCTGGAAAGCCCCCCCATATCCGCATCAGAACTGTTGATTTTCAGCCCCCCTAAATAGGTTAACTGCCCAACGGTCTGTACATTGTTTTTATGATAATGAAGAGGTAAGGGGCTTGCGGTAAAAGAGACGGTTTTTATTTGGGACGCACTGATGCTGTCATAGGTCAGCGCAACGACCGCAAATGTTGTGCATAGGGCAAGGCAGAGCGATGCAAACATAGCCTGCCGCGGCTTCACAAGCTGCGGAAAGGTCAACCGGGTTGCTAATTTACACCAATTCATCATTACATGGTGACTGTATAGAACAGACGGTCATGATGCAATCAGACGATAGGGGGTGGCTTGCCGGACTGCAAGGCCGTGTTGTGGATTCTTTTGCGCAACAGGGCGGTTATGATATGGTTTAGGGAATGTGAGCAGAAAGGCCCGACCATGGCAGCGGAAGTGAGCAAGAAAACGATATTGGAGACCGCTTTATTGCGGGCCCGCAACGGTGGTTTGCGGGCTGTGGTGATTGAGGATATTGCCAAGGACTTAAAGACGACCCCGGACACCATCAAAGCCGATTACACAGATCGGGATGCGTTATGGCTGGCAGTCTTATCGGCTTTGCAGAAAGAACAACGCCATTTCCTCGCGGCATTGGGACCGGGAGAAAACCCGCGTCAAAGGCTATCTTTGTTTATGGACAGTTTTGTGGAAGCCGGGGCCGGGCAGGTTGTGAGGGGGTCCTTTCTGGCCGGACTGCTACAGGATGTGCAATATGACGAGGGTGCCTTGACGCAGGCGGCCCGTCAGCTGGTGCAGGAAGAATTAGACTGGGTTGTGGACCAGTTTAATATGATGGGAATGGTTGATGAACGCTTTGATTTATCCCATCGTCTGATTGGTGCTGTTCACGGTGTGACATTGTTGGCCGATGCGCTGGATGACCCACAGGTTTTGCGGCGACAAATTATGCAACTTAAGGCATGGGTGCGGTCCATGTAGGGTCATTCACCCTGCATGTTGATGTTAACGTTTGTGTTTGTGGGTTTCGTCAAATAATAAGGCCAGTTGATCCATAATCGCGCCGCCCAATTGTTCTGCGTCCATAATGGTCACAGCACGTTTATAGTAGCGTGTGACATCATGTCCAATACCGATGGCAACCAATTCGACAGGGGACCGGTTTTCGATCCATTGAATGACATTACGAAGATGCTGTTCCAGATAGGTGCCTGTATTGGTTGAAAGCGTGCTGTCATCAACAGGGGCACCGTCAGAAATAACCATGAGAATTCGACGTTCTTCAGGACGTACCATCAGACGGCTGTGGGCCCATAGCAGGGCTTCACCGTCAATGTTTTCTTTTAATAGCCCTTCTTTTAGCATCAGGCCAAGATTGTCGCGAGTCCTGCGCAGGGGAGCATCTGCTGTTTTGTATATAATATGCCGCAGGTCATTTAATCTGCCGGGATGAGATGGCTTACCTTCATCCAGCCATTGTCCACGGGATTTACCGCCTTTCCAGGCGCGGGTGGTAAAGCCCAGTATTTCCACTTTAACACCACAACGTTCCAGAGTGCGCGCCAGAACGTCGGCAGACATGGCGGCAATGGTAATCGGGCGTCCGCGCATGGAACCGGAATTATCAATCAGTAATGTGACAATTGTGTCTTTAAAGTCGGTTTCTGTTTCCAGTTTGAAGGACAGGGGATGGGTCGGGTTGGTTACAACACGGCTGAGCCGGCCTGAATCTAAAAGGCCTTCTTCAAGATCAAACTCCCAGGAGCGCACCTGTTGTGCCATGAGCATGCGTTGCAGACGATTGGCTAATTTCGCCACGACTCCTTGCAGATGTTCCAGTTGTTGATCCAGCGTTTTGCGTAGGAAGGTTAATTCGGCGGCATCGCATAATTCTTCGGCCGTGACAGTTTCATCAAATTCCGTGGTGAAAGATTTATAGTGATCTGTGTCTAATCCATGCTGCGGGTCATTTGGTCGCGGGGGTAGTGCATCCTGGTCCTCAAGAGCATCTTGCATGGCATCCAGTAGTTCTTCCGGTGTCATTTCAACACTGCGGCCCTGTGTGGTCTCATCCTCTTCGGTCTCTGACATATCCATTTCGTCGGAGAGACCATCATCACTTTGGTCGTCTTGTTCCTGACTGTCGTCTTGATTGTCGCTGTTATCATCGTCAGGGTTTTCATTATCCTGCTCGCCGCTGAGGGGGTCGTCATCCTCAGGTGCGGTTGTATCGTCTTCCAGGCCCAAGTCTGCGATCATCTTGCGACTGAGGGCGGCAACGGCTTCCTGGGTTTGTAATTCTTGTTCTACCTGATCCAGTGCGGGGCCGATTTTATCTTCTATCCAGGGCTGCAATGCTTCAACGGCAGCCTGGCTTCCTTCGGGCACCTGCGCGCCGGTCAATCGTTGCCAGACGATCAGGCCGACAATGTCGCTGATTTGTCCGGGGTCCATTTCGGTTGTTGGGGTTAAGACGTTCGCCGCGTAATGTTGGCGATGCATTTCTGTGATATTATCGAAAACGCCCGCCATCTTCCGTGCCCCTATGGCGTCTACCCGTGCGTTTTCGATAGCATCGAAAACGGCGCGGGCCACCTGTCCGCGCGGGCGGAATTTTTCATGGAGCTGGGGGTCATGGTATCTTTTCTTTAGAGCGAGGCTATCGCCCATGCCTCTGATGCGGGCCACGTCTTCTTCCGGTAAATCCAGAGCCGGGAGCGGTAAGACAGCTTTCTGCGCTTCGGCGCGCGGATGTTCTGTGGGGCGAAATGTGACCTCCATATCGGGGGTTGCCGACATGGCCCGAACGGTGGAGCCCACCATTTGCTTAAAGAGATCATGCTTCTTTTTTTCAGATGCCACAGCAGCCATCCTGTTTCAGTTAGGCGGTGACTAGTGGAGATTCCGGTAGTTCTATACCAAAGGCGCGCTGGAAATATTCGGCGACGATAGGCCGTTCCAGCTCATCACATTTGTTGAGGAATGTGACCTGAAAAGCGAAAGCCGGATTGGAGAATATTTCCGTATTTTGCGCCCAGGTTAAAACGGTGCGCGGTGACATGACTGTGGAAATATCGCCGTTGATAAAACCATTGCGGCTTAAGTCTGCGACCTGCACCATTTGGGCGATTACTTTGCGGCCCTCATCCGTGTCAAATCCGGGCATTTTCGCGAGCATGATCTTTTCTTCGGTATCATGATCCAGATAGTTGAGCGTTGTGACAATGTTCCAGCGGTCCATTTGTCCCTGATTGATTTGCTGCGTCCCGTGGTAAAGGCCGCTGGTATCGCCCAGTCCGATGGTGTTTGACGTGGCAAAAAGTCTGAATGCGGGATGCGGACGAATGACTCTGTTTTGATCCAGCAAAGTTAATTTCCCGGCGACTTCCAATACCCGCTGGATGACAAACATCACATCCGGGCGCCCGGCGTCATATTCATCAAAAACCAGCGCAACAGGGTTTTGTAGTGCCCAGGGCAAGATACCTTCTTTGAATTCTGTGACCTGAACCCCGTCCCGCAGGACGATGGCATCGCGCCCGACGAGGTCGATACGGCTGATATGGCTATCCAGATTAACGCGCACACAAGGCCAGTTTAATCGGGCGGCGACTTGTTCTATATGCGTTGATTTTCCGGTCCCGTGATACCCCTGAATCATCACCCGGCGGTCATAGGCAAAGCCGGCAAGGATCGCAAGAGTTGTGTTATGGTCAAAAAGATAGTTTTCATCCCGTTCCGGCACATGTTCATTGGCAACAGAAAAGGCAGGAACCTCCATGTCGATATCCAGACCAAAAGTATCCCGTACATTCACTGTTATGTCAGGTAATGTATTTTCTGTATCCGGGGATGTACCATGCAGAGCCATATATTTTTCTTTCAAAGGTTGGGTCGTTAGCAGAATTTGTGTTTTTGCATGCGGAGGTGCTGGTAAGCAAGGCTCACTTTTTTAAAACGGCTTTCATACTTGCGCTTTCCTCCATTGGTATCGGGGTGATATTTTTTAGCAAGCTTTTTATAGGCTTCTTTTATGTCGTGTAGAGAAGCCGCCGCGTCAAGGTTTAGATATTTTAAAGCCTGCAGATCTTTTTCGTCTAGCGGAGATTGTCCGTGGCCGTGGCGTTGTGCGGGCGATAATGGCGACTTCAGAATATCATGTGTATCATCGATGTGGGCGGTGCCTGCTGCGGGGCCTTCGCCCATTTTCCACGTGGTGCGATGCCAGTATTGGTCGCGTTTTTGATGATCATATATCTGTTGCGCTGTCATGCCGGAGAAATAGTCCCATTGGCTGTTGTAGAGACGAATATGCGGCTTACAGAACCAGAGATAATCGGTAAGATGATGACGATCACGTGGCGCGCGAAATTCGCCGTGATGCTGACAGCCGGGCCAATCGCATTCCTTTAATGACGGTTGCGATTTCAGGTTTAGTGTGATCTTGATATTGTCGGTGGAGCGCGGCACGCTATATACAGTCAATAAAATATGAATATAGAAAATATACTTAAGAATACCCCATCAGACAGGGACTATAAAAGATTAAAATAAGGGCAAATAAATGAAAGTTGCAGAAGCTATTCGGCAGAAAATTACGGCAGGCTTATCACCGCAGCGATTAGACGTGATCGATGAATCACATAAGCATGCAGGTCATCGCGGGGCCCCTGACGGCGGGGAAAGCCATTTTCAGATACATATCATCGCGGATGCTTTTGCCGGCCAGTCACGGTTGGCGCGACAACGAATGGTATACAAGCTGCTGGCGGAAGAACTTGCGGGGCCGGTACATGCACTTTCATTGCATACCCAAACCCCCGATGAAGCAGGGGCTTAGGCCATGTATTGTTAAAATTGCATTTGCAGAACTGTGAGTATTATTGGAATGGTTATGAGTGATGCTAATGTCGTGACAAGGATAATACCGGCCATTTCTTTATGGCCCAAGTCATATTGTTCGGCGATGGCATAGCTCATAATGGCGACCGGAAGGCTGGCCTCGATAATCACGACTTTGGCGATCAGGCCATCAAGGCCAAAAGCCCAGACAAAACCAAATCCGACAATTATCCCAAGAGACAGACGAAACAGGGCAAGCCAGATCAGTCTTTTCCGGCTATCAATCTGAAAATCAGCCAGTGCGGCCCCTAAGGACATCAACATCATGGGAATGGCGGCCTGCCCCAATAAATTTGTCGTATTAAGCAGCCAGCGCGGACTGGGTAAGTTGAGAAAGAGAAACGGCAGGGCACAGACCACGGCCATGACAATCGGGGTTTTTAGCAGACGGCGCGGGTGAAAATGTCCGCTGGCAATGCCGGGGCCAAATGTCATGTGGATGACGGCACTGACAAAAAAGAAAACTATGGCCAATGTGGCAGCATCACTGCCAAACGCAAAATAGCATAAGGGGATACCAAGAAAGCCGGCATTGCCGAAAGATAAGGTCGGCAGGTAGCGGCGGGGCGAAAGACCGGAAAAGTGCGTTACCAGTGCGACGCCGGCCATGCAGGTAAAGACACAGGCAATGGCCACCAGGCCCACAGTCTTCAGGGTCGTAATGTCCAGATCAGCGCTAATGAGGCCATGAAATATCAGGCAGGGAATCGTAATGGTCATGCCAATACGGGTCACGAATTCTGCCGGGTAGTCCTGTAGCTTTTTTTCCCAGATAAAGCCGACAAGCGCACATAATAAAATGGGTGACATAATGGTAATGAGTTCGACCAGCATTTATCCCTCCATTCCCAAGACAAAGGCCAATACCAGCGGGATAGAGCCGATGCTTATCAAGGTGGTCATCATGACCATTGTCGCCACATCGCGGGGTTGGCGATGATAACGGTCGGCCAGCAAATAGGTAAAAACCGCGATCGGCATACTGCATTGTAGAATGATAACGCCTTTGGTCAGTCCCGTGAGACCAAAAAGGGAGGTGACCGCAAGGCCAACAGCGGTTCCCAGCAACATACGGCTAAGGGAAAGCATGAATAAACGTAAAGATTGTCCCGCTTCGATCTGTGCCAAGGATGACCCCAAAGCCAGTAACATCGTAGGAATGGCAATCCCGCCGATCAATGTAGTGGTATTGGCAAGCCAGCGGGGCGGTTCAACGCCCATGGCCATAAAGCCCCCCGCGAAAAGGGTGGCATAGATAATGGGAATTTTAAACAACTTGGAAAGCTGGAAATTGCCTTCGGCAATGAGACTGGCGAGAGGAAAGAACAAGAAAGTGCTGACGGCGAAATAGGTGATGCCAACGGCAAGTCCGGCATCGCCAAACGCAAACAGGCAAAGTGACAGTCCCATGTTACCACAATTGGTAGAGCTGAGGGCGATGAGGTAGCCGCGGCTAAGGCGGCCAAATGCCAAGGCCAGAAGCAGGCTGGCCACGAACATAATGGCAATGGCCAATACGGAAGCCATGATAACGGTGCCCATTTCTGCCCACTGACCATCCAGTTTGAACAAACCGGCAAAGACCATGCAGGGTACTGAGACGTTCATATTCATATTGGAAATAAAGTGACCAGGAAACGGGTTGCCTTGTCGCACCCAGCCATACCCCAGGGCAACACAAATAAAAACTGGCGCAATCACCGTTAGCAGTTCAAGCAACATGCTAAATACTCAGTTTTAGGCACAAAATTGGATATTGTGCGACAGGAAAATGACAATCTAAATGAACAGGATGTCATCTTTATTTTGTATACAGCGCCTTTGTATAGTGTTCGAAGGCGCCTAACAATGCTTCATTCGCGCGGGGGATGCGGGATTGGGGGCGTTGCGGGCGGATAAGACCAATTTGGCGCGAATAATTAAAGCCACTTAGTCCCACAGTTTTCAGGCCTGGCTGGCGATAGCTGTGGGGCATAATAGCAAAACCAATCCCCGCCAGGACCATAGCTGCGGCCCTTTCATCAGATGTACAGCGATAGGCAAGGGGTGGTGTTATTTGCCTGTCGGCGAAGAAACGCTGGGTTTCATTTATGATCTCGCAATAGGGACGAAGCAAGGCGGGTTCTGATACGAGGTCTTCTGCGGTCATCGGGTCGGAGGCGGCACGTGGATGCTGGGCGGAAAGAAAAAGGCTATAGGCTTCGTGGTAAAGGGGTGTGCATTGGAATTTTGCTGATGCGGTGTTGTCTATCAGCGTCAGGGCGATATCTAGCCCGCCGTTTTCGATCCGGGTCAGAATATCCCTGTGATGACCGTCAAAAAGTTCAACACGAAGGGTGGGATATAAATGAGAAAAGCCCTGTAGTATTTTTTGCGCATGATTACCGGGGATGGTGAAAAGCAGGCCCAGACGCAGAGTGCCGCCAGGTTCGTGTGTGTTTTTATCATCCGCCGCATCTGTGTTGAGTTCATGAAGGGCCTGTTGGCATTGCCGTAAAATTGTTTGGGCGCGGGGGATAAACTTTTGGCCTGCGGCTGTGAGGGTAGTTGATTTGGCATTACGATCAAATAATCGTGCGCCTAATGCCAATTCCAGCTTACGGATGCCCGCAGATAATGTGGGCTGGGTCACCTGGCACTGCCGGGCAGCCTTTGTAAAATTCTGAGTTTCAGCTGTCGCCAAAAAATAATGTAGTTGATATATCTCTATCATAGAAAAATTCTATTAATAAAATTCTATAATAGACAATATCAATAATAAGGATGGTGTCAAAGGATTGTCTTGTCTTTTTCAGTTGCTCTTTCATGTGGGGGTGAGGAAGAATGATTTGTGGGGTATAATTATTAATCGGCATAATATTGTGCGTGTTCGTTTTGTTGCCGGAGAGGTCCTGATAGAAGAGGCGAACATTTTTTAAAGGATGAAAAATGCATTTTCCTAAATCCGTGCGGTTGTACGAAGTCGGGCCGCGGGATGGTCTGCAGAATGAGCCGGAAATCGTTCCAACAGCTGTGAAGATTGACTTTATTGAACGATTGGTCGCAGCGGGACTGCGCGATATCGATGTGACCAGTTTCGTATCGCCGAAATGGGTGCCGCAAATGGCAGATCATGGGGAGGTTATGGAGGGCATTACACGAAAAGCCGATGTTTCATATAGTGCTTTGGTGCCGAACATGCGCGGGCTTGAAGGGGCATTGCGTGCGCGCGCCGATGAAGTCGGTGTGTTTGTGTCTGCAACAGAAGAGTTTAGCCAAAAAAATATCAATTGCAGTATTGGGGAAAGCTTTCAGCGTCTAGAGCCGGTTGTTGCGGCCGCGCGGGCGGGGGGTGTACGCGTGCGCGGTTATGTCTCATGTGTTCTTGGTTGCCCGTATGCAGGGGATGTTGTGCCAGCGCAGGTCGTGCCGTTGGCGAAACAATTATTTGAAATGGGGTGCTATGAAGTGAGCCTGGGGGATACCGTTGGCGTGGGCACGGCACTGCAGGTGCAGAATCTTGTCGAGGCGGTGGGGAGTGCAATTCCGGTTGAAAATATTGCACTACACTTACACGATACCTATGGGCAGGCTATAGCCAATGCTTTTGCAGGATTACAAATGGGGATAAGGGTTTTTGACAGTTCTGTTGCGGGATTGGGGGGCTGCCCGTTCGCAAAAGGGGCAAGCGGTAATATGGCAACGGAAGATATGGTCTATCTTTGTGAGGGCCTGGGAATTGAGACGGGAGTGGATATGGCGGCCCTGTTAGCAGCGGGTCGTTATATTTGTGCACAATTGGAACGCCCACCTATGTCAAAGGTCGCACTGGCCTTAAATGCGCGCCGTTTATAGGGCCCCGTTTACAGGGCAATGGCTATACGAAGCGGGGCAGAAGAATTAGAGTGCCGGGCGTTTCTAACACAGTAAAGCTGTGTCGCAGTCCTTATAGCGGTTTTTTTCATTTTCTTGAGAATAAAAATCAGTATACACTGATTTAACAAAAGATTAAGATGAGCTTAGCACGTATATAATAAGATATATGCAAAGAGAATTAGGGGGGCGGTGATGGATAATTTGGTTGCCATGAATATAGACCTTGTTCATAAGAATGCCTTGGAAGCGGCGGACTTTCTGAAGACACTTTCTAATGCCAACCGATTAATGATTTTATGCCACCTTGTCGGCGGCGAAATGTGCGTTAGCGCACTGGAAAAGGAACTGGATATTTCGCAATCTGCGTTGTCACAGCATTTGAGCCGGATGCGCGCAGAAGGGCTTGTGGCGACACGCCGTGAAAGCCAGCAAATTTTTTATCGTATTAATGATGGCCGCGTCGCACAACTTATCCATGAGTTGTACGATATCTTCTGCAAAGGGTAAGTTACTTTTTCACCTGATCGATGGGAATGGATTTGACCAGACCGTCCTGAGATAACAGGATGGCAAACGGCCGTGTGCGCGGGAAATGGGCCATTACGATCATCAGTATCACGGTCACCGGAACGCTCAGAAACATTCCTACTATTCCCCATATATTCCCCCATAAAACCAATGACAGAATAACGACCAGCGGGCTGAGGTTTAGGGAGTTACCCATCAGACGGGGCTCTAACACATTGCCGATCACGAATTGGATACTGCTGAGGCAGATAAGAACGATAAAAAACGGTGTTAAAGTGTCAAACTGCACCAATGATAGTATGGCGGGGAAAATAACCGCCAACATGGATCCCACAGTCGGAATAAAATTCAATAGAAATGTGATAAAGGCCCAGAAACTGGCATAATCCACCCCTACCATTTTCAAAATAGTGTAGGCCACAACGCCGGTAAGAATGCTGACGAGTGTTTTGATCCAGACATAGACTTCGATTTTTTCGCCAATATCGGCCAATAATTCACGGACGGTTTTCAGGCGTTCAGAATCTGGGAACAGGGCCTGTAATTTATGGTCAAAACTGTTTTGTTCCAAAATAAGAAACAGCACGTAAATGATAATCAGGCCTGCATTGCCCGCGATATTGGCTAAGGTGCTAGCGATATTGGTGATAAAGGGGGCTACATCTATTTGGTCAATGAGTTGTGCGAAATTCAGCTGGCTATCAAATCCCAGAAAAAGCAATAGACGATGGGCCAGGACTTGAAAATTTTCCTGATACGTTGGGGCCGCATCACGTACGGCGGCAATATTCTGGCTAATCATTTCGGAAATGCCGGCCAGTGCAATGATCATTATGACCAAAGAAAGCGCAAAACTCAATTTAGCGGGAAGTCTGCGACCGGAAATAGAAATTTTACGGAGTGCATCGGAAAGAGCATTGATTAAGTACCAGATGACAATGGCAATAGCCAGCGGCACAAGCATATCGCGGCCCAGAACCAGAACAAGAACCGAAAGAGCCGCAATTCCAAAACTACTGGCATAGGCGAGGGCTGACATGCGTTATCTTTCCAGAATCAATAGGGTTAAACGGCAGTATGGGCAGTTCTTTTTTCAGATGGCATATTGTGACCACGCCGTTTTTGATGAACTCGACTTGCATGTCCTGCCACGCTGTAGGGCCGGAAGATATGCAATGAGGCACAGTATATCGTGATTATGAGGCGGTGCAACTATGTAGCAGAAAAGCATAGGTAATATCATACGGGTCATTTGTTCTTGTTTTGTTCCTATATATGCCTATAATAGGCGATAATAGGAATTCAAAAGGGGGATGACACACATTATGCAACACAGAACGTCACAAAAGACTGTTGTTACGGGCAAAGTTTTTCATGCGGTTACAGGGACAGCTCAACGGACAGCTCAACGGACAGCTCAACGGACAGCTCAACGGACAGCTCAACGGGCAGCTCAAGGGGCGGTTAAAGGGGGAAGTGCTGCGCCAATATCGCAGATCACATCAGGGAACATCACCGAAAGCGACAAAAGAGATGAGCAGGAGGCCGCGTCCGCAATAGTAGCGCGGCAAAGGAAGCACCACAATGCAGGTGAGGGGCCACGGGCGGGGGACAAGGATGCGGCAAATGATGATGGGCGCATTATTGCAGTCACATCGCGGGGGCATTCCACTAAAAAGCGGGCCAGGTGTCATAAAAATACGAATGAGCACAAGGTTGCCGGGTCGAGAACCGGGGTACGGCAACGTTCACGCCGCACAGATTTATTAAAAGGGTTATTGGCGCGCGGGGATCTGCGTCAGGAACATATAGGGGCGGCCCGGGATATTGTCCGTGCTTTTCAAACAATTACCGAAGATGTCAGTATGCGGGTTTCACGCCCGGATCGTATAATTGTACAAGGGGGGCGGACGACCCCGCAGGGGGAATTTGATCACGATATTTTATTGAAACAGGCCTATGATAAATGGGTGCAGGCGTTAAAGCGGGAAGGCATGTTGCTTACCCCTTTATTGGAAATGTTGGTCGACGAGCGGCCATTGTCACAGGTAGACCGGGAATGGCGACATCGTAAGGGATGGGCAAAAAGCCATCTTTATGATGGTCTGGAATTATATTGTGCATTACGCCGGGCTCTTCAACATCGACAGGGTCGTGGCATAAAATGACGCAGCTTTCCCCACATTTTACTCTGGCAGAAATGACATGGAGCATGACAGCCCTGCGTAAGGGCTGGCCGAACCAACCCCGGCCAGTGCATATTAAGGCTTTAGGCCATGTGGCAACGCATATACTGGAACCTGTGCGTGCGGCGTTCAAACAACCCTTTTCCCCCAGTAGTGGCTACAGGTCGCCGCGTCTAAACCGTTATCTGGGGGGGAGTTTATATTCACAGCATTGCCAAGGACAAGCTGTAGACTTCCGCGTGCCGGGGGTGGCAGCGCATGAAGTGGCCGGCTGGATCAGTCAGCATTTGGTTTTTGACCAGTTAATCCTTGAATATCCTGAAAAGAAGCAAGGCTGGATTCATTGTTCTTATGTGCCGGGTCAGAATAGACAGCAGATATTGCAGTTTGATGGACAGACATATCGACCTTGGGCACCGGAAAATGTTCAGATGGGAAATGCTCAGGCGGGAGAATGAGATCATGGGTTTATTATCACGGGTTATAGGTGGCCCTGCCATTGATGCGGTTTCGGCGTTAGGGGCGGTTTTTGACCAATTATTCACGTCCGACAGTGAGCGGGCACAAGCGGCGGCTATCATGGAAAAAATTCGCCAGCATCCGACGATCCTCCAGGCGGAGATTACAAAGATAGAGGCCAGTCACCGGTCAGTTTTTGTCGCCGGGTGGCGACCATTTATAGGTTGGGTGTGTGGTATCGGGTTGTTCTGGGCCTTTGTTGGTCATCCTGTAGCGCAATGGATTATTGCCGTCGGGCGTTTGGCCATAGATGTTCCCATGATTATGACGGATCATCTGTTGGAACTGGTGATGGCGATGCTGGGTCTGGGGGGGCTAAGAAGTCTGGAGAAACTGCGCGGCCGTAGTAGATAGTGAGACCAATCTTCTCGACTATGCCGGTGGGTGCTCTTGTGATGACATATATCTTTCAATTGCTTTTCAGGGCGTTCTTGCTCACACTATAGCCATAATTACGGTGCTGTTTATCGGCGAGCGGGTGAACAGGATACGAAGACAAGATTGATATCAAGGGGAAGATGATGAAAAAGTTTTTGATTATTCTGGGCGTAATTATTGTCGCCTTGGTGATTGTGGGTGCCGTGGTCGCGGGACAATCAGGAACCATTATTCAGCAAGCCGTTGTCAAAGGCGGGCCGCAGGTCACGGGTAGTCGCGTTGACCTGAAAGCTGCAGATGTTTCCCTACTCGGGGGCAGTGCCGCGCTGGAGGGTTTAGTGATCGGCAACCCGGAAGGGTTCAAATCCGATCATGCCTTCAAAATTGGAAAGGCCGCGATGGAACTGGATGTTTCTTCCTTGTTTTCGGATGTTATTCATATCGAAAGTATCAATATTGATGCAGCTGAATTGGTGTATGAGCTGGGTAAGGGCGGTTCAAACATTCAGGTTCTACAAAAGGAAATAGAAAAACGGACTGCAGCCATGACAGGCGCAGCGGCCACGGAAGAACAGGCCCCGGCTAAAAAAGTTATTATCGATCATGTTTATATCAATGATACCAAAGTGGATGTGAAAATGTCGGCCTTGGGCGGTAAAGGGGCTGGATTAACACTGCCAGATCTTCATCTGCAGGACATTGGCCGCAAAAGCGGTGGGGCGACCGCAGCAGAAGCCGCGCAACAAATTCTCGGGGCTGTGATGACGTCCGTGACAAAAGTGCTGAGCACCAGTCAGATCAAGGGCCTGGTCGGCGATGGCCTGGGGGATGCGGGTAAGCTGTTGCAAGATGGCGGCGCGGGCGCGGGTGATGCCTTGCAAGGCGGTATTGATAAGGTTGGTAAAGGCCTTGGGGGGGCATTGAAAGATGTGTTCCGCTAGGAGCGAGTTGGGGTCTTGTAACCACATTATGAAAGATTAACAATAAGAAGGGCAGTGCGTGATCGCTGCCCTTTTTTATTGATGCAGCCAGCCCTTTAAAGGCCATGTAAGAACGTCGTCAAAAAGATGGAAAAGGAGGCACATGGATGACACAGGAGATCTCATCAAAGGTGCCGTTGGCACGATCATTGTCGCTTCCATATATCATTTTTTACGGTTTTGGTACGACAGTCGGGGCTGGTATTTTTGTGCTGGTGGGTAAGGTCGCGGGCGTTGCTGGAATGCAGGCCCCTTTATCGTTCCTGCTGGCCGGGGTGCTGGCGGGGCTAACGGCGTGTTCTTTTGCGGAAATGTCTGCTCGTTTCCCGGAAAGCGCGGGGGAGGCTGTTTATGTTTTCCGTGGATTTGGGCGTGTAGCACTGGCACGGTTGGTCGGGGGGGTGGTCATGATATCGGGTGTTGTATCCTGTGCGACGATCATTAAGGGGTTTGTAGGTTATTTCCAGACCTTTATCGCTTGGCCATCTGAAGTGATTATCTGTGCCGTGGCGGCCTTTTTGACACTGATTGCGTGCTGGGGGATTAAACAGTCCGTATCAGTGGCCGTGGGGGTGACCTGTTTAACCCTAGTGGGCTTAGGCGTGGTTATTTGGGCTGGGGCGGAAAATCTGGCAACGGTAGGGACGCGGTGGCCCGAACTTCTTCCGTCTTGGGGAGGAGGGGATATGATGGGTATCGCCGCCGGGGCCGTGTTAGCGTTCTATGCCTTTATTGGTTTTGAGGACCTGGTTAATGTCGCGGAAGAAACACAGGATGTGCGGCGAAACATGCCGCGGGCTATTCTGGCGACCCTGATACTGACGACATTGTTGTATACGGTCATTATTCTGATTGCCGTGCTATCGTTACCGCGAGATGTTTTGGCGGAAAGCGGGGCACCAATAGCCCTGCTTTATGAACAGATGAGCGGGCGGCCTGCTCACTGGATTAGTGTGATTAGCATGTTGGCGGTCATTGATGGTGGCCTGATACAAATCGTAATGGCATCGCGTATTGTCTATGGATTGAGCAAGCGAGGGTGGCTTCCAGCGGCCATCGGGGCTGTTTCACCATTGACGCAAACACCGGTGCGGGCAACGGTGGGGTTGGGCTTGATTATCTGTCTGTTGGCCTTGTTTGTGCCGTTGGTCCGGCTGGCAGAAGTGACGTCCCTTTGTCTGCTGCTGGTGTTTATGATGGTTAATCTGTCTTTGCTGGCGGTGAAAAGAAAACAATCATCCGTCAGGGGTATTATCCATTTCCCGCTATGGGTGCCGTTATTAGGCGTTGTTGCTTGTGGGGGACTAGCGACATACCAATTAGTTATGTACGCGGGATTTCTAAGCCAGTAGATGCCCAAGTAAATGCCCAAGTAGCATCCCGGTGATCAGTACGGTAATGATACAGGCCACCCATTTTGCAATACCCCGTCCACCAAGGGTTAGGCTGATCGCTAATTTAGTGAAGTTGTTGGCGGTGATCGCGAGCAAAATGCTAATGTAAAAGGGGTTGATGTTCTGAATAAGATTATGGGCAGGGGCCAATTGCCCGCTCATACGTGCGGCGGTAATGGTGACAGCATCGACATCAACAAAGCCGGAAATGACCGCAACCGCATAAAGTCCTGTATCCCCAAAATAATGACTGGCATAGTAAGAGAGCAATAAAACCAAAGCCAGAATAATCCCAAACTCCAGAGCTGTGGCCATGTCTGATGGCGGGCTTATTTCCAATGTCGGGCCCGCTGTATTATTGGTTGTTGGGGCGGGGCTGAGATAATAAAGGATGACCGCCAAGATAAGGCTGGCAGCGATGCCACCGATAAAGACAGGCAGGAGAGCCGTCATCAGAGGCAGACTGATAATGCTGAGAAGGATGGTTGTCCTGAGAAGCATGACAGCTATTGCCATGGAAATGCCACCAGCCAAGGCCCGCGATAAAGCAGGATGATGGCGTGCAATGCGTGCTGCGGATACGGTGAGGGCGGTGGAAGAGGCCAGGCCGCCGAAAACGCCCATAAGTAGTGGTCCGGTGCGGGTCCCGAAAATGCGGATGGCGAAATGTCCAAAAAAGGTGATCGCTGATATGATCGCAACCATCAGGCCAATTTCCTGTGGATTCAGGACATGGCCCGGCCCGTATCCCTGATTGGGCAGAAGGGGCAGGAGAATGATGGCAAGCACCAGAAGTTTGAGGAATGCGGAAAATTCGCTGGCCTGTATTTTTGTCAGTGTTTTATGTTGCCATTGTTTTGTTTCCAGTATCACGACCATTAGGGCTGTTATGCTGGCGATAACCACCAGATCTATATGAAACGATAAAATACCCAACGCAAAGGTAATCAATGCTGCAATAAGCGTGGTGGTCCCCCAATCACGACGTTTGCTCGCAAAGCGAAAGTATACTACGGCCATCAGCAGGATAAATGTTGCGAGTAATACACCAGCAACCCATTGCGCGGTATAAAGGCTGACCAGTGCGGCAAGGCCACCGAAAAGGCCGATCAGTGTGAAAGTTCGTATCCCTGCCCAGCCTTCTGCGATGTCCTTTGTGCTTTTTTCTGCTCGTCCAGGGTGCCCAGGGCGAGCAGGGGTGTTTTGTGAAAGTCTTTCCCGGCTCCAAGAGCGCCCCATACCAACGAGCAGGCCGCAGAGAGTAGCCATACCAAGCTGTTTATAAAGGATAATATCTTCCATGTCGTTTCAAGTTTATCATGTTGGTGATAAAGAATACATCCTGCAGCAAACAAACCATGGGCGGTTATTTGCTCTAATCTGGCAGGGGGCTATACAAGGTATTAGGTTAGGTTTTGTTGGTTGGCGAGTAAGACAGCATGGGTGCGGTTTTCCGCTTTAAGGGCCTTGAGAATGGCGGCGACATGCACTTTCACGGTGCCTTCGGTGACATTTAGTTCCCGGGCAATGACCTTATTTGATTTTCTTTCGGCCATGCAATTCAGTACATCACGTTGCCGCGGTGTCAGAATGTGGTCATCTTCCTCGTGTTGTGCGGTGGTGATAACAATTTGCTGCTGACTGTCCTGTTCTGACCAACGACCACTTAATAATTCTGGCGGGATATAACGCCCCCCTGCCAGCACAAGGCGCAGGGCATTTAACATGACATCCCGACTGGATGATAACGGGATATATGCCGCCGCCCCATTTGCCATCACTTTGCGGGCCAGATGTACACTTTCGCGGAAGGTGAATAGTATAACAGGAGCGCCCTTGGCCTGTTCACGAAGCAGGCTGACGTCGCCCGCCTGCTCCAGGCAATGTTGAATGTCCTGTTCAGTCGCGCAATTGGCTTTTTGAAAACTGCAAACCGGGTCAAAAATGGAAATGATAAGATCGAAGCTATTGTTCGCAAGAGGCAGTTCCGCATCGTCTATATTCGTCACAGTGGTCAAAGAGACGTCATCGTCCAGGTCATCAAGCAACTGACGAAGGCCCGGGTAACATAACGCGTAATCACATATAAACAGGACCTGCATGACGCTGTCCTTTCTCCCCCTTGATCTGGTTGTTACATCCAGAAACGAATCAATAGTGTAAATACTGCCTTATATTTTTGTGACTGCAAATTATTCCATGCCTTTTGGAGATAAAGTACATCTTATGGATTAAATGCAGTGTTATTTTTTGTCGGTTGGTTATATCCAACGATATATTAAAAAGTCCTTTAAATTATTATCTTGCTGATTTTTATGTAAAAAAAATTATTTTTAGCCCTTGTTAACGAATCGAACGATAGCATAAGATACTATTATTAGAATATACGAATTAGTCAATCAAGAAGCAAAAAATAAGGGCTGGTCACGTAAAAGACACCTAATAGGGCCCGGTGCTGAAGAGGGATGGCGATAAAGGGAGAGCAGATTTATCGATAAATGTAAAAAGCTGTCAAATAATAATTTTGCATTTTAAATCTGTAAATAAGAGCTCTGGGAAATACAGAAAGCCGATAGATGGCCGATGAAATCGATGAGGTACAGGACCAAGAAGGCGTGGGGGCGCGGTCATGCTTAATTTAGATGATTTTTATCAATTGCTGGTCGAACATAGTACGGATGCGATCTTCTTTGCCGATAAGGCATGCATCATTCGCTATGTTAACCCCATCGTAGAAGATGTGCTGGGTTTTGAGCCGGCAGAGCTTATCGGGAAGAATGTCAGTGTTTTGATTCCTCCCATGCCGGAAGCTATGGCCGGGGGCATGGATCACGATGAAATTGTCCAGCGTTATTTGATGACGGGCAATTCAGGCATTATGGGTGTTGGACGGGATGTCATGGCCGTGCATAAGGACCGGGGTGTTGTGCCGATTGAATTGCGTCTGTCCGAAGTCGAATTACAAGGGTCGCGTTATTTTATTGCCTCCTTGCGCAACATCACAAAGCGGGCAGAGGCGCAAAAAGCCTTGGAGTATGAGCGAAAGCGTTACAAAGACGTATTGGAATTAACAAGTGACTGGCTTTGGGAAACTGACAGTGAGTTACGTTTTACCCATGTCAGCGAAAAAATATTTGAAATGGCAGGCGGGCAGGACTCGGCTGTGCGGGCTGAGGGACCAATTGCTTTTTTGGAAGCCGCCATGGGGGAGAAATTACGGGCGGTGCTGCGCGATGGTGAGGCGGCCTCTGACGCATTTCAGCGTTGCGTTATAGAGATTACTCTGCCGGATGGTCGTGGTTGCTTTGTGCAGGTGAATAGTCGCCCTGTAATTGATTCAAAGGGGGCAACCATTGGTTATCGTGGATCAGCACAAGATATTACGGCGAAAGTAACTGCGGAAAAAGAGACCATTATTGCACACCGTCAGGCACTGGCCGCAAGTCAGGCAAAATCAGCTTTTCTGGCTAATATGAGCCATGAACTGCGCACACCGCTGAATGCCATTATCGGGTTCGCAGAACTGATGGAGCGTGAATTTTATGGCAGCCTGGGCGATCCCCGTTATCAGGAATATGCAGGACATATTTCACAGAGTGGATTGCACCTCCTGGATTTGGTCAGTGATATTTTAGATATGTCTAAAATAGAAGTTGGTCGCATGGAATTGCATAAAGAAAAAATTGACCTGCGCGAGATTATTGAGGCGGCCCAGAATATGATTGCAGTGCGGTTGGAACGCCGCCATTTGTCGTTGCGGGTAGAGGTCGCTGAAGATATCTCATATTATCTGGAGGCGGATCCACGGGCCTTGAAACAGGTTGTCATCAATTTATTAACGAACGCGGTCAAATTCACGGAACCGGGCGGCCGAATTACCTTAAGAGCATATTGTGAACACCATGAAACGGGCGCGGATGCCGTCATAGTTGTCAGCGATACAGGAATCGGCATGAATCCGGCGGACCTGAAAGTGGCCATGACACCCTTTGGTCAGGTGGATAGTGCCTTAAACCGTCCGCATGAAGGGACGGGCTTAGGACTGCCGTTAAGTCAGTCACTGGTGGATTTGCACGGTGGCGGGATGACAATCGAGTCAGAACGCGGTCATGGTACAACAGTGACAGTGCGTCTGCCGGCCATCGTTATCCCGCATGTCGTCTCTTCTGCTTCGTAAGGAAGCGCGGCCCATATTTGTTATGCAGGATGTGTAACGGTAAATGATGTTTTCGGGGAAAGGAAGTGGTGCCCGGGGGCGGATTCGAACCACCGACACAGGGATTTTCAATCCCCTGCTCTACCAACTGAGCTACCCGGGCCTGACGGTCAAGAAGAGCTCTTGGCCGTGGACCGGGGCGTTATAGGAAAAATCATTGTGGCTGTCTAGCTTTTCTGACATGAAAATGTCTTTTTTTATAACCGTCTGTCAGAAAATCAGGTTTCAGAGGCGCGTCCCTCATTCTTCTTCCTGTGTCGGGAATGGGTTGGCTGGTTCCCCGGGTAAGCTATAACTTTCCTTAAGCCAATGGTGTAGGTCAACATCTGCACAACGGGCAGAACAAAATGGCCGGTATTTCTGTTCGGACAGATGTTTTTTGCAAATAGGGCAGATACCCTTCTGGGGGCGGGCCGATGGGGAAGATGCGGTCATGATGTCTTTTCAGTTTGCAGTTGCAGCGTGATGCCAGTCTGTTGTGTAAAAAGATGACAGATATCGGGCCGTCCCTCAAGATCCTGATGGAGATATTCTGCTTCCAGTGTGCTGAGCTCTAGGGGGGCCGTATCTCCGGATTGGTACTGTGTGCGAAGTTGACGTAATTTATGCCGTAGGCTGGTGGCTGGTCGGGGGTGAAGATAGCGCGGGGTGGGCCGCGCCAATTGTTGTGTCAGGCAGGGAGTTTGTGCCGGGCGGCTTAATTCTAACAGACCAAAATGCGATAGCTTGCTGCGCTGAATGTTCATTTGATCCCTGGCAAGTTCGTGATCCAGCGTTGCCAGTAACTGCTCTTTATGGCGCTGACCCAGCATATCGACAAAATCAATCACAATCAGGCCGCCGATGTTGCGTAGCCGAATCTGACGGCTGATTTCTTTTGCCGCCGCCAGATTGAGCTTTAGGATGGCTTCTTGTTGATCATGATGGGGCTGTGCGCTTCCCATGTTGACGTCAATGGCGGTAAGGGCCGTTGTATGTTCAATACTGATCCAGGCTCCGGGCAGGTCAGGCAATGGACAATGACTATCCAGTAATTGTTCCCATTGGTCTTCGATATTGTGGTGGCTAAAAACACCGTTTTGCGCATTCAGATATTGTAGTTGGTTATTGCCGCGATCGGCCGATAAGAAAAGCCGGGTACGTTCGCGAATGGCCAGCACGTCATCTGCGTTATTGCAGATCAATTGCAGTGACTGATTTGCATCGGCGTTCGCCGTAATCAGGATGTCTTCAAGAGTTTTTAGCCATGGGGGCAGGTCGAGGCCAAGTTCTTTGGAAAGACATATGGGTGCATTGGCCGTCTTGGCCATTTTCAGAACCCGTTGCCAGTCGCGCTGCAGGGCGGTTATGACCTGGGTTAATGTATCGTCACTATAACCCGTCGCGCGGCGACGAAAGGACAAGCCCATCTCTCCGTTGAGCGTATTGTCGGCGAACGTTTTCAGCCGTTGACGGTCTTCATTTTCGAGACGCTTCGGTATTGAAATACTTCTCCCCAGAGGATGATACATCATCAAAGGATGCGTCAGTGTGATACTTGTGGTGAGCTTTGGCCCCTTTTTATTGTGGCCGGCACGGAGAACCTGCACCAATATGGCCTGCCCCTGATGGACGTAATCTTCGATGAGGTCACTGCGCTTCTCAGGGCCATGGGCTGTTTGTGATTTAAGGAGGGGAAGGCTGCGGGCACTGCGGGCCTGCAATAGCCCGGACTGACCATTGCCCAAATCAATGAAAACAGCATTGAGCTGCGTATTGATATCGATCACACGACCGAGATAAATCTGGTGAGTATGGGTGTATGCAGTTGTGAAAAGATGGAAGTATTGGGTGATGCCATTTTCGATGATCGCCAGTCGTCGTTCATCCAGAAAACAATCAAGCAACAAAGTTGTGTTCATTGCCCTGACCCCCGGTAAAGTGTCGCAGGTATGCGGTGCCATGGTATATAGGCCATGTATTTCCCATGTTTTTCCCTGCCGTTATGGTGTGATGGCACCAATTCCCTGAAGCAGTGATGCGGTTTCAAAGAGGGGCAGACCGACAACGCTGCTATGAGAACCGCTCAGCGTGCGGATGAACCGGGCTGCGATCCCCTGTATTGCATAACCGCCTGCTTTACCCTGCCATTCTTTTGAGTCGATGTAAAAATCTATTTCTGCCGGGCTTAGACGCTTAAAAGTGACCGTGGATTTTACGACGCGATGACGACAGGGCATGTCGGGGCTGAGGACTGCAATGCCGCTGTAGACAGTATGACGTCGGCCAGACAGAAGTGTCAGGCAGTGGCGGGCTTCTTCACGATCAGCGGGTTTGGGGAGTATGCGCCGACCACAAGCGACAACGGTGTCGGCCGCGAGAATGTAATCATGACGATAGTCAGGTTGAAGAGTCTGGGCTTTTTCGATGGCCAGACGCAAGGCCAGGTCCCGGGCGGCTTCATCTTTATGTGGTGTTTCGTCGATATCTGCCGGAACAATCAGGTCAGGAATAATATTGATCTGTTTCAGCAGGTCCAATCGGCGCGGCGACGCAGAGGCAAGAATCAATCGAGGCAAAATAGCGGAGGGGGTGCGCATGATGTAAAGGCGGACGGAAAGCCCGCCTTATTTAAAGCGGTAAGTAATACGCCCTTTGGTCAGGTCGTAAGGGGTCATTTCTACCAAAACATCATCACCCGCCAGAACGCGGATACGGTTTTTACGCATTTTTCCCGCCGTATGTGCGAGAATTTCATGTTCATTCTCTAAAACAACGCGAAACATCGCATTGGGGAGTAGCTCGGTCACAGTGCCGCGCATTTCAAGCAGGTCTTCTTTAGCCATTAGGGCTCCTTAATACCGCAGATAGATTTCTATATTCTGCATGGAAAATATGCATAACGGCAGAAAAAGCAAGGTTTTTCCCAAGGTTTCTTATGACAGGTTCGTAATATAGGCTGTTTTGGCGCGTGGTCGGGACATCCGTCAGACCTGTGGTGGCGGCATGACGTCAAAGCGTTCCTTTATGCGCGCGGCGAGCTGGTCACGGGTTTCGCGAAAGGCTGTGAGGATGACCTCACGGTTGCCCTGGACCAAGGTGGGATCCATTGTCGGCCAATATTCCACGTCACAGGCCATCGAACGGGTCAAATCGACAGCTTTATGCTGGGCTTCGGGGGTGAGTGAAATAATGAGGTCGAAGGAGCTGTCAGCAATTTCATCCAGATTCTGTGGGCGGTGTTGAGAGAGGTCCAGGCCCATTTCCTGCAGCACTTCAACACAAAAAGGGTTCACTTCCTGATCGTCATCTCCACGGATTCCTGCACTTTTCACGTAACAACGCCGCCCAATAAAATGCTGTGCGAGTATTTCGGCCATCGGTGAGCGGACAGCGTTAAAGTTGCAGATAAAAAGCACGCTACTGGGGCTCGCATTGATGACGTTTGGATTGGCGTTAGTCGGGCTGGGGGGAGGAAATGGCACCATGGACGTCACTCCCTAACGAATCTGCAGGACGCAAATAAGAGTGAAAAGTCGTCGTGCCGTGTTCAGATCCAGCGCGATTTTATCTTCCAGGCGTTCGCGTAATATCTCTGAGCCTTCGTTATGAAGTCCGCGCCGCCCCATATCAATAGCCTCGATCTGGCTGGGGCTGGCTTTTTTGATGGCATTAAAATAGCTTTCACAGATCATAAAATATTCTTTAATAACCCGTCGAAAGGACTTAAGCGGCAGAATTATGGTTTCGAGCAATTGGTCCTGGTCGGAAAAGATCTCCATCGAGAGCCGGTCTTCGATCAGGCTGAGGACAACCTTATACGGACCATCATAGTCGCCCTCATATTTGGTTTGCGGATCAAAATGATTTTCTTCCAACAGGTCGAAAATAGCCACACGTCTTTCGTGTTCGACTTCGGCACTGCGGCTGATGATGCTTTTTTCATCCAGCTCTATTTCACAGATGCGTTTGTTCTGTGCTGCGGACATCAGATCACCTGTCTGTCAAACGGATATCAATAGAACGGGCATGGGCGTGCAGCCCTTCTGCTTCGGCAAGGGTTATGGCAGCAGGGCCGATGCGTTCCAGGCTTGCGGCACTGCATTGGATGAGGGTGCTGCGTTTCATGAAGTTAAGAACCGACAACCCTGATGAAAAGCGGGCTGACCGTGCCGTGGGTAATACATGGTTGGGGCCAGCAACATAATCGCCGATGGCTTCGGGTGTATGACGGCCCAGGAATATGGACCCTGCATTGCGGGTATCTGCCAATATGGTATCGGGGCTATCCACGGCAAGCTCCAAATGTTCCGGCGCCAGTTTATTAATAAGTGGCGGTGCATTTCGTAGATCATCTACGACAATGACAACGCCGTGGTCTTCCCAGCTTTTTCGGGCAATGGAGGCACGCGGTAATGTAGAAAGCTGGTTTTCAACGGCGGCTTCGACCATTGTTGCATAATCAGCGTCATCCGTAATGAGGATGGATTGAGCGACCTCGTCATGTTCGGCCTGACTTAATAGATCAATTGCTATCCATTGCGGGTCATTTTTATTATCGGCAACCACCAGTATTTCGGATGGCCCTGCAACCATATCAATACCGACAGTACCGAAAACTTCACGTTTTGCTTCGGCAACAAAGGCATTGCCGGGGCCTGTAATGATATCAACCGGTTGGATTGTTTCTGTGCCATAGGCCAGAGCTGCGACGGCTTGTGCACCGCCGATTTTATAAATTTCTGTGACGCCGGCTAATTTCGCGGCGGCCAGGACCAAGGGGTTCAAAACCCCATCTGGGGCGGGCACCACCATAACGATGCGTTCCACGCCGGCCACTTTCGCCGGGATGGCATTCATTAAAACAGAAGAAGGATAGCTGGCTTTTCCCCCGGGCACATACAGGCCCGCGGCTTCGACGGCGGTCCACCGTACCCCTAAGGCAACGCCTTCTTTATCTGTGAGACTGTCATCTGTCGGCAGGTGACGATGGTGAAAGTCTTCTATGCGTTTTGCCGCGACGTATAGTGCGTCAAGCGTCTCTTGCTGGCATTGTTGCCAAGCGGTTTCGATTTCCGACGTCGTGACTTTCATCGTTGAGGCGGTCATATCAATACGGTCGAAACGTTTCGTATATTCACGTAAAGCCGTATCGCCACGACGGCGTACATCGGCCAGAATATCCAGCACGACCGCCCGCACGTCATCCTGTGCATCGCGGCTGGCATGCAGCAATGCGCTGAAGTCTTGCGAAAATGTTGCGTCTTTACTGTGCAGCCTTAAGACCATTTAAGGCCTCCTCTACGCGTTTTACCCATCCGCCGACTTCGGCATTACGGGTTTTAAAGGCGGGCCTGTTGACGATAAAACGCGATGTAATATCAACTATTTTTTCGACTTCGACCAAACCATTAGCTTTTAGTGTAGAGCCCGTACTGACCAGGTCAACAATCCGGCGGCATAACCCTAAATTGGGGGCCAGTTCCATGGCACCGTTCAGTTTAATACATTCGGCCTGCACCCCGCGTTCGGCAAAATGTTTGCGCGTCAAATTCGGATATTTTGTCGCCACACGCACATGGCTCCAACGACGGGGGTCATCTGTTTTGCTGAGTTCTTCCGGTTCGGCGACCGAAAGACGGCAATGTCCGATATCAAGATCCAACGGGGCGTAAATTTCGCTGTAGTCAAATTCCATCAGCACATCGTTGCCAGCCACGCCTAAATGGGCGGCGCCGAAGGCAACAAAGGTTGCCACATCAAAACTACGCACCCGAATGATTTGTATATCAGAATGGTTCGTTTCGAATTTCAGCTTGCGTGATTTCGGGTCATCGAATGCGGCCTCCGGTTCGATGCCAGCGGCGCGGATGATCGGCATGACCTCTTTCAAAATACGCCCCTTTGGCAATGCCAAGACTAACGGGTCGTTGCCAGACACCTTGTCTTCTCCTTAACGTTCGTATCAATGCCCAGTGCCTATAAGTGTTACGGGCTTGTTTGCTGCCGTCATTATGTAAGGGATTGTAGGCATAGTTGCCAGTGTGAAATCACGCTTTCCGGCAGAAGAGAGCAAATTACACGTCTTTTGCCGGGATTTCGTCCAGAATTTTGTGGTGCGGCAGGCATTTTGCCGGCCATGGGTCACCGATATCGGACATTAATGCTTCAATACATTCGGCATGCAGGCGAATGGCCCCACCTCCTGCAAAGATAAGAGTGACGGTATACTGGTCGTTTTCTGCCTTTTCCCCACTGATGGTTAAAAGTTCCAGAATATGGCTTTTATCGTGACGGGGGAGATCATGGCTGCTGACCTTCAGGATCCCATTAAAATGAAGTCCGGTGCGAATGCGTTGGCATGTATTCATGCTTAGGTCTTGGTTTGCATCCGTATCTGTCACGTTGTCTTGTTCCCAGACATAACGGTTCAGCATTATAGCGAATCGATGATGCTGCGGTTGCCAGGCAATATCGCGGACCTGCACTACAGCATCTTGCAGATAAGACGCCAAAACGGCCAAATCGACGCTATCTTCCGCACGTAATTTAAGAGCAGTGACCATATATATTCATTCCTGTCGCGATCATGCGGAAAATATTATCACAAACCTTATGTATTTTCGGCTTTCTGGCGTTGGATCCGTGCGCCACACGCATATAACTTTTCTGTCAGACGCTCATAACCGCGGTCAAGGTGATAGATACGATTCACGGTTGTTTCTCCCTCTGCCGCGAGCCCGGCAAGGACCAATGACATAGAAGCCCGAAGATCCGTTGCCATAACTGGCGCCCCGGTCAGGTGACTGACGCCGCGAACCGTCGCCGTTGATCCGTGTACAGTGATATCCGCGCCCATACGGGTCAGTTCCGGTACATGCATATAACGATTTTCAAAAATGGTTTCGGTTATGACCGACGCCCCGTCACATAATGTCATCATGGCCATGATTTGCGCCTGCATATCCGTAGGAAAACCGGGATAGGGTTGTGTGACGACATTTAGTCCTTTGACTTTTGGGCGTTTTAATGTGGCCAGTATGCCGCCGTCTGTGGGGGTGAGGGAGACCCCGGCAGACTTTAAAGTATCGGCAAAGCCCGTCATGATCGGCAGGAGGTCCTGACCTAATATTTCGATCTTGCCGTGGGTCATGGCGGCCGCCGCAATATAACTACCCGCTTCGATTCTGTCGGCCATGACATTATATTGTGCGCCATGTAATTGTGGCTGTCCCTGTATGACAAGACGCTCTGTGCCGAGCCCTTCGATCTGCGCCCCCATGGCTTGCAAACAATGGGCAAGGTCTGAAATTTCTGGTTCACGGGCGGCATTTTCAATAACGGTCTCCCCATCGGCCAGGCACGCGGCCATCAGGATATTTTCTGTGGCCCCGACGGAGACAACCGGGAAATGAACAACCGCGCCTTTTAATCCTTTAGGGGCCGTGGCCCTGACATAGCCGTCGGCCAATTCTATGTCGGCGCCCAGATCTTCAAATCCTTTAAGGTGCAGGTCGATCGGCCGGTTGCCAATGGCGCAACCACCAGGCAGGGACACTGTTGCCTCCCCAAAACGGGCAAGGAGAGGCCCTAACACCAAAATAGAGGCCCGCATTTTACGGACAATGTCATAAGGGGCAGTGGTGTTGTAGACATCCCTAGCGGTAAAAGAAAGGGACGTTTTTTCCGCACTTTTTTCATGATTTAATCCCACTCCCAATGCCGTTAGCAGCTGGGACAACGTACGGATATCCGCTAAATCAGGGATATTCCCCAAAGTGAGCGTATCTGATGTCAGCAGACTGGCGGCCATCAGCGGGAGGGCAGCATTTTTTGCCCCACTTATAGGGATTTGCCCTTCTAATCTGGCCCCACCCTGAATGACGATTTTTTCCATGATTATGCTTTCTGTATTGAGCCGTGCGAGGCCGGGCGCAGGGCAGTCATTATCGCCGCTGTATGATTTGGCGGGCTTATCAGCTTTTGTGTTTCATCATACGCGGCAGGGTCACACCTGTTTGCCCCATGTATTTTCCACCCCGGTCTTTGTAAGAGACTTCACAGGGTTCATTTCCTTCCAGGAATAAAAACTGACAGGCTCCTTCATTGGCATAGATTTTTGCGGGCAAAGGCGTTGTGTTGGAAAATTCCAGTGTGACATGCCCTTCCCATCCGGGTTCTAGCGGCGTGACGTTCACAATAATACCGCAGCGTGCATAGGTGGATTTCCCCAGACAAATCACCAGTACATCCTCGGGGATGCGGAAATATTCAACCGTGCGGGCCAGTGCAAAGGAATTCGGCGGAATAATGCAGACGTCCCCCGACCGGTCAACAAAACTTTGATGGGAAAAGTCTTTCGGGTCGACCACAGCGGAGTCCACATTGGTGAAAATCTTGAAATCTTCTGACACCCGGGCGTCATAACCGTAAGAGGATAAACCGTAGGAGATGACCCCCTTATTGGACTGGCGGTCAACAAACGGTTCGATCATGCCTTCGTTCAATGATTTTTCCCGGATCCATTTATCAGACATGATGGACATGGTGGCCGTATTCCTTGTGTTAGCTTCGTTGAGAATTGTTTGTACCTTAACCACAGGTGGTGAGGCAAGAACGCTTAGGACGGGTTGGGATGGCGAGGCTTCGTGGGTGCTTCGGGGTCTATTTCGGAATCCGTAGAAGGCTTTGCTGCTTTGCGTCGGCGCAAATTATCGCGCAAAGCCTGTGCCAGACGTTTTTCGCGATCATCCTGCATTTTTTGTTTATGGGCTTTGCCTCTATGCGCAGGGCCGGTTCCTGTGTTTGACATCCGGGTCTTCCAGTCTGTGATATCGTTATAAACTTCACTTTTTTATCTGTTATAAGCAATCTTTCAGGGGGAGGAAAGAGGGCTGATAAACGGGAGGACAAAATCATAATAGGGCTTGCGTCAGGGTAGAGTCTATGGCACATTCCGCGCCGATCCATGGGATGTGTCCGGGCAACATGTTCAGAGCATCATTTGGGTCAGCCCTAATACGACTGCAAAGACTAAGACGGGCCGCTATAGCTCAGGGGTAGAGCGCATCATTGGTAATGATGAGGCCGGTGGTTCAATTCCACCTAGCGGCACCATCTTTTTCCCTATTTATTTGTTGCGAACATAATGACAGGTTACTCCCGGTCGGCTAACGTCATGTAAAGACAGCGGCACAGGCGGGAGGTAACGTGAAAGTCATCGGGATTGCAGGCTGGAGTGGCAGCGGGAAGACGACGTTAATGGAGCAGGTGATCCCGCTTTTGCAGGCGAGGGGGCATAGCGTGTCTGTTGTCAAACATTGCCATCACCATTTTGATATAGACCAACCGGGTAAAGACAGTCATCGGCATCGTACGGCAGGGGCCGGGGAAGTCATGCTGGTGTCGGATCAGCGATGGGCCTTGATGCATGAGGCTGCCCCGGCAGAGAAAATTGGCCTGGATGAGATATGCGCTAAAATGTCACCTGTCGATATTTTGCTGGTTGAAGGATTTAAAGGGTGGGATATCCCCAAGATCGAAGTGCATCGGCCTGCTGTTGGCAAAGAGCTTCTGGCGCCTCATGACCCCTCCGTTTGTGCCATTGCGACAGATGATATGACATTGGCGGCTACCGTGCCGCTTTTGGATGTTAACGACCCAAAGGCGGTGGTGCGTTATATCGAGATGCTGATATCATGATGAACGCTGTGCTTGAATTTGTTCCCTTATTGGGTTTGATGATTGCGACAGGGGCAGCGGCAGGACTTTTGGCGGGACTTTTGGGGGTCGGTGGCGGTATTGTCATTGTGCCTGTACTGGAATTTGCGTTGGGGTTGTTGGGGGTGGACCCGGCCATACGCATGCATGTGGCTGTGGCGACATCATTGGCCACGATTATTCCCACATCCCTTTCTTCAAGTCGTGCCCATCACCGCCGTGAGGCGGTGGACTTCAGCTTAATGAGGCGATGGGCCGGGCCGATCTTCCTTGGGGCGGTGATCGGTGTCTGGGCAGCGGCACAGGTTGACAGTCGGGTGCTGTCGGTGATCTTTGGTGTGGTGGCGGCATTGGTCGCGGTCAAGATGATGTTGCCGCTGGACAATAAACAAATTGCTGATGATGTGCCGCGGGGTATTTTGTCACCCGTTTTGCCCATAGGGATTGGTGCTGTGTCCAGCATGATGGGTATTGGCGGCGGGACGGTGGCTGTGCCACTGATGACGTTGATGGGGCAGTCTGTTCATCGGGCGGTGGGAACGGCAGCGTTATTTGGGCTGTTTATTAGCCTGCCGGGTACATTTGGTTTTATGGTGGCGGGTTGGGATGTCGCGGGGCGTCCCCCGGGGTCTGTGGGCTATGTTAATCTGGTGGGGTTTTTGATTATTTCTCCGATGACGGTGTGGATGGCGCCGTTGGGTGCCAAAGTCGCACATGCCCTGACGGCGCGCATGTTAAGTGTTCTGTTCGGCCTTTTCCTGTTTGTTGTCGCATTACGCATGTTTGTGCAGGCCTTTGGATAACAACATGGAGGTAACGGCACAGGAGAACACAACGGGGGAACATAACGGGGGCATAAGCACGATTGGTGTCCATTATAAATTCGCTGGATAGATGCGCCGGGTACTGATGCCGATCACCATACGATGCATTCCCGTCATTACAAAGATAGGCTATACTCCGCAATATCGTGCGATCGGAAATGTCGGGTCGTGAAAATATTTTGTGGGATGTCATCATCAGTAGCGGGGAGGCGAAAATGACGAAGGCAGCAACCAATAAGGCGAAAAAGGCGGAGACGTCACGCCGTGGGGAGATAGGGCCAGAGGTCTTACCTGTAACTTATAATGATATTCTTGCGGCCATTGCCGCCGGATTGCGGGACTTTCGGGCCGCCCCCCTATACGGACTGGCGTTTGCCGGGATTTATGCCCTGGGCGGTTGGATATTGATTATCCTTCTGCTGCATTTTGACCTGCCTTTTTTGGTCTATCCATTGGCGGCGGGCTTTGCGCTGATCGGGCCTTTTATCGCAACGGGATTCTACGCCGTTAGTGATTTGCTGGAACAGGAAAAGACATTAAGTTGGGGGGGCGTATTAGGCGCGGTGCGTGAAGCAGGTGGCCGGGATCTGGGATGGATGGCCCTGGTGACAGGGTTTTCGCTCATCATCTGGATGGATATTGCGGCGTTACTGTCGTTTGGTTTTTTAGGCATGAAATCCATGAGCGCGACGGAGCTTATCAACTATATTTTTACAACGCCCAGCGGGTGGCTGTTTCTGCTTATTGGTAATGGCGTGGGAGCGGTTATTGCCTTGGCGGTTTTTTCTTTTTCTGTGGTGTCTTTTCCTATGTTGTATGACCGGGAAGTTGACTTTGTCACGGCAATGGTCACCAGCGTTAAAGTCGTCGTTGCCAATCCGCGTCCCATGATTGTCTGGTGCGTGATTATTGCACTGCTGACAGGGTTATCCTTACTTTCAGGTTTGCTGGGCTTATTTGCGGTGTTGCCGGTTTTGGGTCATGCGTCATGGCATCTCTACCGCCGCGCTGTTGGCACGTGAGGCGGCTCGAATGTTGATAAAGCAGGATTGAGCACGGCCAGTTTATAAAAACCAGTTTATAAAATCAGGGATATAGAAAAAGAACCGGCTCCTTGGGGGATAAGGAGCCGGCCAGTAGTACACCTGTAAGTCACCGGGAACAAGTCCAGTGGGGGGAGATACAGGTGTCTTAGAAACCGTATTTGGCAGAAAACTGTACGCGGCTCATATCGCCGTCTGCTGTACTTTCCAGTTCACGCCGCGCGTAGAGATATTCTGCGCCAAGTGTAACTTTGGGCACCGGGGAATAAAGCAAGTTAACGTGGACACTTTGGACTTCTTTGGTAACACCAAGACCAGTGAGAGCGGTGCTGTTATCTGCCCAGAAAGCACCCAGTGTCAGATTGGAGCGCCATTTGTCGTTCCAGAAGTGACGATAAGAAATATTCCCGGCATATGACCCAATAGCGTTCAGATTCCCGGCAGCGTCCAGGACGGCACCGTTGGCAGTGTTCAGCCCCAGATAGCGACCAAGGCCTTCCCCGCCTATTGCCATAAAGCGGATATCATCTTTTTTGCCGACCTTGATTTTACCGGTCAGACTAACCCCCCATCCGAGGGTGGTGTCATCAATTCCCATATTATCATCGTAGGTTAGTTGACGGACGATCGCCGCCCCTGCCACATGGCCCCAGTCATCTTTATGGGTGTAGCGGACAATAACGTCCGGCATTTCCCCGTCATCCGTAACAATGCGCGCACCACCGCCGAAGGGGGTTACTGTTGTTTCCGGGTTTTCCAGGGCGATATCAAAACCGCCACGGGAATAACGGATCATGGGCTGCCGTTCAAAAACAGTACTTTCAGCTGGTCCTACAAAGTCCAGATTTTCAGCCAGTGCGGCGACATCCTGGAAAGTAGACCATGTTTGGCCAAACAGCCAGTTGTCATATTTTACAAAAGCATGGCGCATGCGTGGGTTGTAACTATTGGAGACGCGTTCGTTACCGCCGGGGGATAAATGGAAATCCATTTCAATAAAAGAAACTAGTTTATGGCCATTCAGGTCCGTTGTTGTTTTTACATTGAGGCGTGTTTCCTTGCCGGAGAAATCCGTGTTAAAGCCTTCGCTTGGTGCGCCCGTGACAGGAATAGTGCCGGGGATATAAAAATCGCGGCCGGCGCTTCCTGGTCCTAATGCGCCGTCACTGGTGCGTGTGGCCATAAAGTCTGCCTTGATGTAGCCGCCAATAGCAACCTTGGTATTGCCCATATAGATGCTGCGGCTGTCCTGTTCCGCCTTTTCAACACGCTTGGTGTTGTCAGCGGTTGCCTGCTTTTGACTGATGAGCTCATTTTTGACGTCTGTCAGCATTGTCTCAAGTTGTTTGATGCGGGCTTCGAGTTCCGCATTGGTGGCGGCGGTGGCAATGCCTGCAGGCAATATCATGCCCAAGGCCGCGGATGCCATTAGGGCCGCGCGCAAAGGTGATCTGCGTTGTTTCGGTTGCATATTATTACCTCCCAGTTTTGTGCAATGCAATCTGTGATATGAAAATTATTCTTATTGTGGGGGGCAGATGATATTGGCAATTAGTCGTAGAACGGCAGGAAAGATGGCTGAATGCCCCGGAAATAAAGGGTGTATGGCGGGATTGCTTCGACTAATGTCTAATTCACCTAGGCTCGAAAATTGGGAAGATTAATATTTAGTCCACGACCGAAATGTGGAAAAATTAATTAGAATGATCGCGTAAAATTTTGGCATACTCTTATGCGAGGGTGCGACATGCTATTGAAAAGCCAAGAGTATAATGAGCCATGGGCTCCTGTAGAAAATATACGGGGATAACAAATGACTGAGCAGATAATCTATCCGGTCCAAACAGATTGGAAAACCGACACAAAATGTAACGATGAACAGTATCAGGCCATGTATCAGCAGTCTGTGGATGACCCCGAAGCGTTTTGGGGAGAGCACGGCAAAAGGCTGGATTGGTTTAAACCCTATACCAAAGTGAAGAACACCTCATATACAGGGAATGTGGATATCAAGTGGTTTGAAGATGGCACGTTAAATGCCTGCTACAATTGTGTTGATAGACATTTACCTGACCGTGCGGCGCAAACGGCGATTATTTTTGAAGGAGATGATCCGTCATTTTCCAAAGATATCACTTATCAGGAGCTCTATGAGCAGGTTTGCAAGTTTGCTAATGTTTTGCGGGCCCGCGGGGTGAAAAAAGGTGACCGTGTAACGATTTATATGCCGATGATTCCCGAGGCAGTCTATGCCATGCTGGCGTGCGCGCGTATCGGGGCGGTGCATTCTGTTGTGTTTGGGGGGTTTTCGCCGGACGCTCTTGCGGGGCGGATCACAGATTGCCAGTCTACTTGTGTGATTACAGCAGATGAAGGGGTCCGCGGCGGTCGTACCATCCCTTTGAAAGCGAATACAGATGAAGCCTTAACCAAGGCCGAGGGTGTGGACACGGTGGTTGTTATCCGTCATACCGGTCAGCATATCAATTTTGAAGCAGGACGTGATGTTTGGTATCACGAAATGATGTCAGAAGCGTCAAGCAGCTGTGAACCGGAAGAAATGAACGCAGAAGATCCGCTGTTTATTCTTTATACATCCGGGTCTACGGGCCAGCCAAAAGGTGTCTTGCATACGACGGGCGGCTATATGGTTTATGCCTCCATGACACATGAATATGTGTTTGATTACCGTGATGGCGAGGTTTATTGGTGTACGGCCGATGTGGGGTGGGTGACAGGCCATAGCTATATCGTGTATGGGCCATTGGCGAACGGGGCACAAACATTGGTATTTGAAGGTGTGCCGACCTATCCCGATGCCTCCCGTTTTTGGCATGTTATCGAAAAACATAAGGTCAATATTTTTTACACAGCCCCAACAGCCATCCGGGCCTTGATGGGGGCGGGTGACCAGTTTATCGAAGGGCAGGATATGTCCTCTCTTCGCGTAATGGGATCTGTGGGCGAGCCGATTAACCCGGAAGCCTGGCGTTGGTATTACGAAAAAATCGGCAAGGAGCATTGCCCCATCGTTGATACGTGGTGGCAGACGGAAACAGGCGGCATCTTAATTACGCCGCTTCCCGGGGCAACGGCCTTAAAGCCCGGGTCGGCCACACGGCCGTTCTTCGGGGTGCAGCCGCAGCTTGTGGATGGAGACGGACAGGTTCTGGACGGGGCAGCAGAGGGTAATCTATGTATTATTGATAGTTGGCCGGGACAGATGCGGACTGTTTATGGCGACCATGAACGGTTTATTCAGACCTATTTTTCTACCTATCCCGGGAAATACTTCACAGGTGATGGCTGTCGTCGTGACGAAGACGGTTATTACTGGATTACGGGGCGCGTGGATGATGTGCTGAATGTATCCGGCCACCGTATGGGGACCGCCGAAATTGAAAGTGCATTGGTGGCCCATGAACTGGTATCAGAGGCCGCAGTAGTCGGTTATCCGCACCCTGTAAAAGGGCAGGGCATTTATGTCTATGTGACGCTGAATGCCGGACTGGAAGGGTCAGGACCTATGCGTGATGATTTGAAAAAATGGGTTCGTCACGAAATAGGCCCTATTGCCTCACCGGACCTCATTCAATTTGCGCCGGGGTTACCTAAAACGCGGTCGGGTAAAATTATGCGGCGGATATTGCGCAAAATTGCTGAGGACGATTTCAGTAATCTTGGCGATACATCAACGTTGGCGGATCCGTCGGTTGTTGACAATTTAATTGAGAACCGAATGAACCGTTAAAGGCAGAATATAAATTTTAAGAAGGCGCCTTCGGGCGCCTTTTTTGGCTGTCTTATTTTATCTGGCCATTGTGACAAAAGGAGATAAGGCGTAGTATTAACATATTGCGAAACAATGCGGAACCAAGGGGCGAGTTATCACGCTGTAATCTGTGCGGTCAGTCGGGGAGGGCTGCTTCATAGATCATAATATGATGGGGAGGATACATGACAGCGAAAAAAATATTGATTGCGGATGACCATCCGCTTTTCCGCGTGGCGTTAAGTCAGGCCGTGGCAAAAGTCTTTCCCGATGCGGAAATTTATGAAGTCAATTCATTAACAGAGGCGCAAAAAGAGGTTCAGCAATCGGGGAATATATCCCTGTTATTGCTGGACTTACATATGTCCGATAGTCATGGTTTTTCCGGATTGATTATGTTTCGGCATGACCATCCATCGTTGCCGGTGGTGGTGGTATCCGCAAGTGAAGAGGCAAAGACCATTCATCGTGCCATTGAATATGGGGCGGCCGGATTTATTCCGAAATCAACCCCGTTGCCACAAATATCCTACGCGATACAGGCGATTATGGCGGGAGATATCTGGATGCCGGAAGGGGTCGAGGAAGAACTGCAGAGTCTGGATGATGAAGAGATGGAAAATGCGGCCCGTCTTGCGAGTCTGACGCCCGCGCAAATGCGCGTTCTGATCGGTTTGACTGATGGGTTATTGAATAAACAAATTGCGTATAATATGGGTGTGTCCGAAGCAACGATTAAAGCCCATGTCACGGCGATTTTTAAAAAGTTACAGGTCAACACGCGTACGCAGGCCGTAATTATGGCAGCGCAGCTAGATGTTGAGGTGGATCAGTTTAGCGACGCATAGTCAGGCGATAGCAAAGGATTGTCAGAATTTGCGGTTTGACCGTTATTGTTGACGGGCTATTTGTGACATTAATGCCCGCAGGGCGGCAGCCTCTACAGGTTTATGTAATATTTGATAACCTTCCAATGCGGCTTGTTCCGCCACCTTTTCTGATTGATCCGCTGTGATCAAAATACCGGGAATAGGTTGCTTCGCAGACCGGCGCAATTCCCGCATAACATCCAGTCCTGTGACCCCGTCATTCAGATGATAATCAGCCAGTATGAGGTCTATGACATTCGGGTCAGTGGTGGCTTGGGTTGCTTCGACCATATCATGGGCGGTTAGGACATGACATTGCCAGCGGTGCAGCAAGTCACGCATGGCGTCTAGGATGCTGGGTTCATTATCAATACACAGAACGGTCATACCGGCCAGTTTATTGCCCACTTTCCAGTTGGGGGTAGAGTGTGAAGAGGGCTCGTGACGGCGTCTCCCGACCAGGGGCAAGGTGACGCGAAAACGGCTACCCTGGCCGGGTGTGGAATATACAGAGATGTGATGACCTAGCATGTTAATGATACGTTCGGTGATGGCGAGCCCCAGTCCAATGCCGCGATCCTCTGTGGTGTCATGGCCGTTTAGACGGTGGAATTCTTTGAATATTTCTTTTTGTTTATTTGCAGGGATGCCAATCCCAGTATCAATCACATCCACATGGAGACGATCGCCAGCACAACGGCACCCGATCAAGATTTTTCCATTTTGTGTATAACGAAGGGCATTAGAAAGCAGATTTTGCAGGACGCTCATTAATAAACCGCGGTCAGAACGAATGATGGCGGTAGAGGGGACATGCCGGAAACCAAGTCCTTTATCAGAGGCAAGGGCCGTGAATTCAATTGCCAGCGGGTCAAGCAATTCCGCGATATTAAAGTCGGTTACATTCGGCGTCAGTGCGCCCGCGTCCAATTTGGAAATATCCAGCAAGGCGCGCAGTAGTTTTTCCGCGGCCTGAAGTGAACTAATGATATTGCGGGCTGTTTCTGCATGGGGTGCATTGCTTTGGTGTAAGTCTTCTTCCAGTGAGGAGGCAAAGAGCCGGGCGGCATTCAAGGGTTGCAACAGGTCATGGCTTGCCGCGGCAAGAAAGCGGGTTTTACTTTCTGTGGCGTCCTCGGTTTTTTTGACGGCATCGCGTAACGCATCGGCCAGGGCCTCTTTTTCCATAATTTCACGCTGCATATCTTTATTCAGTATCGATAGGGCCTGTGTGCGTTCTTTAACTCGGGCCTCCAGCGTTTCATAGGCTTCTTGCAGGGCGGTTTCCGCCTTGCGGCGTGCGGTGATGTCCTGATAGAGGGAGAAGAAGCCCAGGACATGACCGTTACTATCAATTTGCGGGACATAAATGACTTGTGCGAAGCGCAGATCTGCCCCTGATTGATGCAGTTCAATATCAAAAGTCTGTTTGCGCCCGTCTAAGGCGCCGTGAATGTGGGGTTCTCGCAGCGCATATTCTTTTTCACCGACGACCTCACGAATGGTTTTCCCGACCAGGGATCCGCCGCGGGGATTCCAGGTGCGTTCAAATGCTTTGTTGGCGAACAGGAGTCGTTCATCGCGGCCGACATAGGTGATAAGTGCCGGAACATTGTCCATGTAAAAACGGATACTTTGTTCGCGTTCGCGCAAGGCCTCTTCAATGCGTTTCAGTTCGGTAATGTCTGTGAAAGAGGTAACGTAGCCACCTCCGGGCATAGGATTGCCATGATTTTGTAGCACACGTCCATTAGGCCGGTAACGGATGTAATTATGGGCTTTGCCCCCTTGGAGGTGGCTGAGGCGGATACGGACCTGTTCTTCCACTTCACCGGGGCCACATTCCCCGCGTTCGGCATTATAACGGATGATGTCTTCGATATTTTTACCTTCGTGGATAAAACCTTCAGGGAATTCAAACAGTTCCAGATAATGACGATTCCAAGCGACTAGGCGCATGTCTTTATCAACAACGGATATCCCCTGAGAGATGTTTTCCAACGTAACGTGTAATAATTCGCCACGGAACTGTAATTCTTGTGATGTTTCGTCAAGCAACGACACAACATCTTCAATATGAATATCGCTACCGGCGAGTGCTGAATACAAAATACGGTGAGCGACTGCTGCGCCCAGAATTTTGGCCAGCTGCGATTCCGTATAACTGATGAGTGCAGGGGTTACAGGCGCACGTTCGCGTAAATTATGGCCTGTTTCCTGTTCGTACAGCTGGAATGCTTTTCGGGTTCCCTGGACACCTATAAATTTTTCGCAGAGCAATCGCAGGTCGGCAACTTTCGCTGTGATATTTTTCGGGAGCTGCTCAGCTTTTTCTGTCACTGATGATGCAGAACTGACATATCGGCTGGCCTGTACCCGGTCAATGATCTGTGGGCGGGCTGACAGTGAAAAAATGATGTAAAACAGGGTATTGGTCAGCAGGCTCCAAAAAACACCAAGGGTAAGGTCGTTGACTTGTATTGTACCGAACAGACCATCAGGGTTTAGCCAGCTAACACTGAACGCGTTACCAGTCGGGTCGGCCATTAATGGGGCAATACCGGTGTCTAATGATGGCAGTAACAGTGTATAAAGCCAGACAAGAAAGCCGATTGTCAGGCCGTAGACGACCCCGCGGCGGTGTCCGCGTGACCAGTAAAGCCCCCCGATGACGGCGGGTACAAATTGAACCGCTGCGGCAAATGATAAGACACCGATCCGTGCCAAGGCCCGTTCAGATCCGCCCATGAAGTACCAATAAGCCAACATCATTAGCAAAAGAATAGTTGCCCGCCTCACTAGTAATAAAATACCGCTGAGATCCTGGCGTTGATCCAGCTTTAGTCCACGGATACGCAGTAATATCGGCATGACGATATCATTAGAGATCATGGTGCTGAGGGTGAGAGTGGCAATAATCACCATGCCAGTGGCGGCGGAAAAGCCACCAATAAAGACCAAAACCGCCAGCCATTCCGCCCCATATTGCAGGGGAAGTTCCAGGACGAAACTATCCGGGTTATGTTGCCCGCTTTCCAGCGCGGCCAAACCGCCGATCGTGATGGGAATAATGACCAGACTGATCAGGATGAGGTAAAGGGGAAACAGCCAGCGGGCGTGACGCATATCCCCGGGGTTATTACATTCAACAACGGCCACGTGAAATTGCCGGGGAAGACAAAAAATAGCCCCCATGCTGAGAAACATGAGCGTAAAGAATTCCATATTGAATTGGTTTCGGGAAAATAATTGTCGTTCCGCATTGAGTTGTTCTAGTGCGGTGCTGAGGCCGCCAAAACCCTTAAAAATGCCAAAAATGACAAAAAGTCCTACGGCCGTAAGGGCGACAAGTTTGACGATAGATTCGAAGGCCACGGCTAAAATCAGGCCGCGGTGATGTTCTGTTGCGTCAAGATGACGGGTCCCGAACAGAATTGAAAACAGGGCCAAGGTCAGGGCGACAATAAATGCTGTGTCATTGGCAGATGTGGATAACCCTTTGAGGAAGTGACTTTCATTGGCGGCGGTCAGGACGTGGAAACTCATGGCCACGGCCTTTAATTGCAGAGCGATATAAGGCAGGGAGCCCATAACAGCAATGACGGTTACCAATGCAGCGAGTTTCTGGCTTTTGCCATAACGTGCGGCGATGAAGTCAGCAATAGAAGATGAATGTTGGTTTTTACCCGTTTGGACGAGTTTCTGTAAAAAAGAATGCCCAAAAATAAATAGTAATATCGGTCCCAGGTAAATGGCCAGATATTCCCATCCCCCTGCTGTCGCGGTCCCAACGGCGCCAAAGAACGTCCATGATGTACAATAAACGGCTAATGATAAGGCATAGATCAGCGGGCGGAGGACAGGATGACGATCAAGTTCAGGGCGCTTTTCCCCCCAATAGGCCAATGCAAACAGCACCGCGATATACGCTAGTGCTACAAAGATGACGGTCCAGTCCTGTAGAATATTCATTAACCCGTAAACCCTCCCCGCAGCCCTGTTTTTTATATGTGGGCGATTGGTTTACTGACGTCAGAACGGTTCTTTTTTAAGCGATATAAAGATTATTAATAAACCGTACGGCGATGCCCATGACGACCAGATATAACCCTATTCTGTTTAGCAGATATTCGTTTTTTGTCAGTTGTAGTTTACCAAACCATATTTTTTTAATCAGGCTTTTGTCTTTTGTTCTGCTGAAATAACGATACATGGACCATCCCATAACGATTAAGCCCACGATCAATAGAATATTTTCGGCAAGTTCGTATGTCATTTTTTCTCCCCTCTACTATAGGTGTTGGCCCGAAGGCCTGCAAGGCAGGTGATACCCTGCCTTGCAGTGTTTTGAATATCAGTGCGATAGATGGTGGTGATATGAGGCCCCGGCCCCTTGCGGGATACGGATGTCATCCACCATGTCCTGCACGTCCTGTGGAGGAGGAGCGGTTACCATGGAAACCACATAGGATACGATGAAGTTAAAGATCATTCCTAGGGTCCCGATGCCTTCTGGAGAAACACCAAACCACCAATGTTCAGCATTGTTTAGTTCAGGGCTAATGAACTTGAAGTAGACAATGTAGCTGAAGGTGAAGATGAGGCCGGTTAACATGCCAGCGATCGCCCCTTCACGGTTCATCCGTTTGTAGAAAATACCCATCAGGATGACCGGGAAGAAAGAGGCTGCGGCCAGACCGAACGCAAAGGCCACCACTTGTGCCACAAAGCCGGGCGGGTTAATGCCGAACCAACCGGCGACACCGATGGCTGCTGCTGCGGCTAACCGGGCAAACATCAATTCCTGTTTGTCATTGATTTCCGGCATAAACACCTTTTTCAGCAGGTCATGGGATATTGACGTGGAAATCACCAACAATAAGCCAGCGGCCGTAGATAAGGCTGCGGCCAATCCCCCGGCGGCGACTAATGCGATGACCCAGTTGGGAAGTTTGGCGATTTCCGGATTAGCCAGCACCATGATATCGCGGTCGATGTAGAGTTCATTGGTGTTGTCTGTCGGCGCATTCGTCAACAGGCGTTCGCCATTGCTTCCGCGTGCTTCAGCAAAGCTGGGCTTCCCTGTGAAGGATTTTCCAGCAGTATATTGAATTTTGCCATCACCGTTTTTATCATTCCAGGCGATCAGGCCGCTGTCTTCCCAGTTTTTGAACCACTCTGGTGTTTCCGCATAAGAGGCGTTGCTGACCGTATTAATCAGGTTCACACGGGCAAATGCAGCGACAGCCGGTGCTGTGGTGTAAAGAATGGCGATAAAGCACAGGGCATATCCCGCAGAAATACGTGCATCACGAACCTTCGGTACAGTGAAGAAACGCACAATCACGTGAGGGAGGCCTGCTGTTCCCACCATTAATGCCGCCGTTATGAAGAAGACATCAATGGTGGACTTATTGCCTTCGGTATAGGTGTTAAAGCCTAACTGTTCCGAGAGCCCATCCAGTTTATCAAGCAGGTACACGCCTGACCCATCAGACATGGTGCTGCCGAAACCCAATTGTGGAATAGGGTTGTCTGTCATTAACAGGGAAATGAATATCGCCGGGACCATAAAGGCAAAAATGAGCACACAATATTGTGCCACCTGGGTATAGGTAATGCCTTTCATCCCGCCTAACACGGCATAGATAAAGACCACGGCCATACCAATGACCACGCCGGTGTTAATATCAACCTGTAAGAAGCGTGAGAACACGATGCCGACCCCGCGCATTTGCCCGGCGACATAGGTAAAGGAAATAAAGATCACGCAGATCACGGCGACCAAACGGGCCAGATCAGAGTAATACCGGTCACCAACAAAATCAGGAACCGTATATTTACCAAATTTCCGCAAATAAGGTGCCAGCAACAATGCCAACAGTACGTAACCGCCTGTCCACCCCATCAGGTAGACGGCCCCATCCTGACCGACAAAGGAAATGATCCCCGCCATCGAAATATAAGATGCCGCAGACATCCAGTCCGCCGCCGTTGCCATTCCATTTGCGAGTGGAGGTACGCCCCCCCCTGCAACATAGAAGTCATCTGTTGATCCGGCACGAGACCAGATCGCGATACCGATGTAGAGCGTAAATGTTACGCCTACAAAGATATAGGTGAGTAATTGTGCGTCCATTTTTCAGCTCCCTCAACTATTCCGCTTTTGATTCTTCGATGTGGTAATAGTCTTCATCGGGAACGTAATCGTCCTGATCCTCATCCACCTGATATTTGTGGTCGAGTTTGTTCATCGCCGATACGTAGATGAAGATTAAGGCCACAAAGACATAGATCGCCCCTTGTTGAGCAACCCAGAAACCAAGTTTGAAGCCGAAAAAGCGGATTGTATTTAATTCATCGACCAGCAAAATGCCGAGGATAAATGATGCAGTGAACCAAACGCTAAGAAGGAGTAACACCGTGCGGATGTTTTCCTTCCAGTATTGTTTAGCTTGTGCACTATGTGAATCGCTCATAGTAGCCACCCTATTGTTGTTTTCATCCATTTATAGTGATGAGAAAACCCTATCAAAGGGGGCGTGGGAAAGACAGCTAACTTTAGTCGAATGTAGTTGTAAGTATTTGTTAAATAACAATAAATTAATGAAATAACAGATGTGCCGCGCGGGACACATCTGCTGCATAGGAGAGATTGTAATGATGCTATACCGGGAAGCCCAAAGTCTTCAGGGTTTCACTGACTTCGTCCAAAGTCGCGGGATCATCGATCGTGGCGGGCATTTTCCAATCGCTGCCATTGGCAATTTTTTGCAGCGTGCCGCGTAATATCTTCCCGGAACGTGTTTTGGGCAAGCGTTTAACAATTGCTGCTGTTTTGAAGGCGGCCACGGGACCGATATTGTGGCGGATGCACTGTATTGCTTCTTGCACAATTTCGTTATGGTCGCGGTCAATGCCTGCTTTTAAGACTAAAAACCCGATGGGTATTTGGCCTTTGAGTTTGTCATCGACGCCAAAAACACAACATTCAGCGACTTCCGGCAAGCCCGCGAGTTCCTCTTCCATAGCCCCAGTAGAGAGACGGTGACCGGCGACATTAATAATGTCATCTGTACGGCCCATCACATAAACGTAACCGTCTTCATCCATATGGCCAGCATCACCGGTTTGATAATAACCGGGAAATTCAGTGTAATATTTTTCCACGTATCCTTCATCATTACGCCATAAGCTTTGTAATGTGCCGGGGGGAAGGGGTTGTTTGATAACAATAGCCCCGGTTTTTCCGGGGGGCAGGTCATGCCCGGCCTCATCCAGTATATGAATGTCATAACCCGGGGCCGGAAGCCCGGGGCTACCGTATTTGAAGTCCAGCAGACCGAGGCCCATATAGTTTCCGGCCACAGTCCAGGCCGTCTCTGTTTGCCACCAATGGTCAATAACAGGTACTTTTAAATGTTCTTCTGCCCATTTGACGGTGGGTGGATCGGCCCGTTCGCCTGCTAGAAACTGTGCTCTGAAATGGCTCAGGTCATATTTCTTGATAAAATCGCCGTCGGGATCTTGTTGTTTGATAGCGCGTAAAGCGGTTGGTGCTGTAAACATCACAGCTACTTTGTGATCGCTGATAACACGCCAGAATGTCCCGGCGTCTGGTGTGCCAACAGGTTTTCCTTCAAACATAACGGTTGTGCATCCGGCCAGCAAAGGCGCGTATATAATATAAGAATGTCCCACGACCCAGCCAATATCAGAGGCCGCCCAATAGACTTCGCCCGGCGTTACGCCATAGACATTTTCCATGGTCCAGTTCATGGCAACCATATGTCCTCCATGGTCACGAATGACCCCTTTGGGGTGGCCGGTTGTGCCAGAGGTATATAGAATATAAAGCGGGTCTGTGGCCTCTAAAACCACACAGTCGGCCGGCTGGGCGCGGTCCAGTGCATCTTCCCAGAGAATGTCACGGCCAGGATGGAGTTCGGCCATATAATGATCGGGGCGTTGCAAAATGATGGTGTGTTCGGGGGGCGTTTCCGCCATATCAATTGCTTCGTCCAGCAGAGGCTTATAGGGAATAACCCGTGTGTTTTCGATGCCGCATGACGCGGAGATAATTAATTTAGCCTGTGCATGATCAATACGTTTGACCAATTCATGGGCCGCAAAACCGCCAAAGACCACCGAATGAATAGCCCCAATACGCGCGCAGGCCAGCATTGCGATCAGGGCTTCCGGGATCATCGGCATATAGAGAATGACCCGGTCACCTTTGGTAATCCCTAATTCCACCAATGCCCCGGCAAAAAGGGCAACCTGGTCGCGCAGTTCTCGATAGTTGTAATGGCGTATCTGCCCTGTGACGGGACTATCATAAATAAGGGCATTTTGTTCACCGCGTCCCTGTTCAACATGGCGGTCGAGGCAGTTATAGCAGGTATTTGTCTGCCCGCCGACAAACCAGCGGGAGAAGGGGGGATTGTCATTATCTAACACCCGGTCCCATTTTTTAAACCAATGTACTTTTTCGGCTTGTTCAGCCCAGAAGGTTTCTGGGTCACGATGGGCGTGTTCGTAGGCATCAAAATAGCCTGACTTTTGATTGTTCCCGGGCATTAAGGAGCCTCCTTAAATTTTTTGTATTTAAGGGTATATATGATGAAAAACCATAGCAGCGCGCAATTACACATTGGTCGTAGAGCCGGACGGGAATAGTGCTAGGCAGATAGTTTAGAATTCATCCCATAAAAGAAATAGCACATTGATTTTTAAAATTTTTATATGATATATGCAGGGCTAGTTGTCGAAAACATAAGCGTGCCTTTTATGGAAACAGCATGTGGGCATTATACGACCGATAACGTCTTGCAATAGAAATGTTGTTAAGACGCTATAGGTCCAAACGACAAAGGGCTTGAGAAAGAATTGTATCAGTAGCGTAAAGGAATGCGTAAATGGCTTTTGAACTGCCACCTCTCCCCTATGAACAAGATGCTTTGGAACCTCATATCACGGCTCATACGCTGAGCTTTCACTATGGGAAACATCACAACAGTTATGTGACAAATTTAAATAATCTTCTGGAGGGTTCAGACCTTGCCGGTCAGACATTGGAAGAAGTAATTATCAAAGTTGCCGGTGATGCGGATAAAGTGGGCATTTTTAATAATGCGGCGCAGATCTGGAATCACAGTTTTTACTGGCAATCCATGTCACCAAATGGCGGTGGTATGCCGACCGGGGCGATCGCCGCGAAAATTGACGAAGATTTCGGGTCATATGAGAATTTTGTCAAAGAATTTACGGCGGCAGCGACGACACAATTTGGCAGTGGTTGGGCATGGTTGGTACTGGACAACGGCAAATTGAAAGTCACCAAAACAGGTAATGCCGATTTGCCAATGGCGCATGGTCAAAAGGCATTGTTGACAATTGATGTATGGGAACATGCCTATTATCTGGATTTCCAGAATTTGCGTCCAAAATATATTGAGACTTTCCTGACGCACCTGGTGAATTGGGACTTTGCCAATGAGAATCTGGGCCAGTAAGCACCTGTTTCTTTGGGTTAATATGATGCATAGTGCATAAAATATCTTTGTAAAAAAGGCGGGCATTGCCCGCCTTTTTTATGTCTGATGCGAAAGGAGGGGCATATTTAACAGTAAAAAACTGATCTTTATCAATTGGGAGGGGGATGGGGCTATGTTACATTCTGCCGGGAAGAAAAGGACCGCGCATGAGCCAAAGTCAAATAATCTATGATATTGAAAACCTGACGAAGCAATATCAGGCGGGCGAGACGGTGGTAGATGCCTTGCGCGGGGTCACATTACAAATTAGAGCTGGTGAATTATTGGTCCTTTTAGGGCCGTCCGGTAGTGGAAAATCCACTTTCTTAAACATTCTGGGAGGGTTGGACACACCGACGAGTGGACAGATTTTCTTTCAGGAACAGGCCTTGGGGCAAATGACAGAGGGGCAATTGACCCAATATCGCCGCCACCATATCGGCTTTGTATTTCAGGCGTATAATTTAGTGCCCAGCCTGACGGCAGAGGAAAATGTCGCTTTGGTGACCGATATTGCGGATGCACCGATGGAGCCTGCCACAGCGTTGGAGGTAGTGGGGTTAGCAAAACGTCGTCATCATTTTCCTGCTCAGCTTTCTGGCGGTGAACAACAGCGTGTCGCCATTGCCCGGGCGATCGCGAAGAATCCGGCCGTTTTGTTGTGTGATGAACCGACCGGGGCGCTCGACCAGAAGACGGGAGTTGTCGTTTTAGAGGTATTGGAACAGATTAACCGTGAGTTCAATACCACCGTTGCTATTATCACACATAATGCGGCGATTGCGCATATGGCTGATCGGGTTATCGGTTTCATTGATGGCCGCGTCGGCCGGGAAGAACGTAATGCACAACGGCTCTCTCCCGCAGAGATAAAGTGGTAAAAATGCGCGTTCTGGATCGCAAACTCATTCGGGAATTATGGCGAAGTTGGGAGCAAGTCCTGGCAATTATGCTGGTGATGGCCTGCGGTGTGGCCATGTATGTTATGACAACCAGCAATTTACTGTCTTTACGCGACACCCGCGACATTTATTACGATCGTTATGGTTTTGCTGATCTTTTTGTCTCGTTAAAACGCGCGCCTCTGGGGATGGCGGCACGGGTAGAGGCGATTGAAGGTGTGAATAAGGTTTTTGCCCGTATTCGCTATGGGGTATTGCTGGATATTCCCGGTATGGTGGAACCGGCAACGGGCACGGTCCTATCTGTACCGGATGGTTATGATGCCCCAATGAACCGTTTATATCTGCGTCAGGGTCGGATGCTATCCCCGCGAGAGTCGGGGGCGGTTCTGGCGAACGAAAGTTTTGTGCAGGCTCACGGCCTGCGTTTGGGGGACAGGGTTTCCATGCTGATCAATGGCAAACGCCAGCTACTGACGATTGTTGGGGTGGTGTTGTCTCCGGAATATGTCTACGCCATGCCGCCGGGGGGCGTTATGCCGGACGATAGGCGCTTTGGTGTCTTCTGGATGAGCCACCATGCCCTGGAGGCAATGGTAGATCTGGACGGGGCTTTTAATGATCTGTCAGTCCAGCTTTCCCATGGCGCCAATGCGGCCGAGATTATGGATAAAATAGACGTGTTGTTATCCCCTTACGGCAGCCTCACGCCTTATGACCAGTCCGATCAGTTGTCCAATTGGTTCCTGGAAAACGAATTTGAACAATTACAAACGATGGGAACGCTGATTCCCGCGATTTTTCTAGCGGTGGCGGCTTTTTTGCTCAATGTGGTCCTGTCGCGGCAAATCAAAACCCAGCGAGATATCATCGGCACCATGAAGGCGAACGGTTATTCCAATAGGGCCGTGGGCGCGCATTATTTGAAATTTATTCTGCTGATTGTGTTGATGGGTAGCATTATCGGCAGTGCTGTCGGGGCATGGATGGGGTATGGCCTGACAAAAATGTACACACGTTTTTTTCATTTCCCGATACTGCAATATAGTCTGGATACGAAAACGCTGTTGGTAGGAACGGTGTTCTGTGGGCTGGCGGCCGTATTGGGGGCCCTGTCAGCCGTACGAAGTGCGGTTACATTACCCCCGGCCGAAGCGATGCGCCCTGAAGTGCCCCCGGCATACAAGCCGTTATTTTTAGAGCGAATAGGGCTGAAACAATTATTGTCACAGCCCGCGCGGATCATCATGCGTTCTTTGGCCCGCCAACCGATGCGTGTCAGTATTTCCTGTGCAGGGATCTCTCTGGCTTTGGGGTTGTATATCATGTCGGCATTTATGATGGATTCCATGGACCATATGATGAATGTCCAGTTTGAAGTGATTAATCGGGAAGACCTGTCAGTGACATTTAATGAGCCACGCCCGATGCGTGCTGTGGATGAATTGGCACATTTGCCCGGCGTTTTGCGTGTTGAACCTCTGCGGCATTTAGATGTGCGGTTCCGTTATAAGAACCGTCATCATCGCACATCGCTTTCCGGTTTGGCATCCGGTGCCAGTTTGCAGCGGTTGGTCAATGAAGAACTACGTAATGTCGACATCCCTGAACAAGGTGTGATGATGTCTGTTGCATTAGCAAAAAAATTGGGGGTGCAAGTCGGCCAAACGGTACAGATTGATGTTTTGAATGAAAGTCGGCCAACGTTACATGTGCCCGTGGCGGGTATTGTCGAAGGGTTTTTGGGGACATCGGCTTATATTGACCTATTTGAAATGAACGCGCTTTTGGATCAGTCCCCGCGTATTAGCGGCGCGGCCCTTTTATTGGATGAGCAATTGTCACATGCTTTTTTTGCCGATGTGAAAAATATCCCTGCAATTATTGGGTCGACCCTGATGGCCGCGGTGTGGGAGGCGTTTGAAGACACAGTCCGTGAAAACATTTCGATCATGACGTTCTTTAATGTGGCCTTTTCCGGCCTCATTGCCTTTGGCGTGATTTACAATATGGTGAGAATTACCTTTGCAGAGCGTGCGCGGGAATTGGGGACCTTGAGAGTGATCGGTATGACCCGCGAGGAAGTGGCGGCCATATTATTCGGTGAAATTGGTGTTGTTGTTCTGGTGGCCCTGCCGCTGGGCTGTGGTCTGGGTTATTTGATGGCTTCTGGCTTTGTGACCAAAATGGAAACGGAATTGTACCGTTTGCCATTGGTCATTGATCGGGCCACATATGCGATGGCGATCGTGATCGTACTGGCATCGACTGCATTTTCGCTTCTGATGGCGTGGATTAGAATTATCAGAATGGACCTGGTGTTGGCGTTAAAGACCGGTGAATAAATGGGCAGCATAATGAAAGAAGGAATAGGGTGAGAATGTCTTCTGCAATCAAAAAGATGATACTTTTCGGGTTGGGTCTAATGGGCGTTGCACTGTTGGTATTAAGTTTCCGCCCTGAACCTTTGGCTGTTGATGTGGCGACGGTCAAAAAATCGGACCTTGATATCAGGATTCAGGGCGAAGGCAAAAGCCGGGTGCGCGATATTTATGTGGTGTCCGCCCCAATCCGGGGGCGTATTGCGCGTATTGAAAGCGAGCCCGGGGATGAGGTGCTGGCGGATAAGACAATTCTAGCCCGAATGGAACCTATGGATCCATTATTTCTGGATATTAGAAGTGCAGCAGAAGCCGAAGCGGCAATCGAAGCGGCAGAAGCCAGTATAAAACTGGCAGAGGCACAATTGGAAGGGGCGCGTGCGGAACGCGACTTTGCCCTGTCGGAGGTAAAACGCAATCAGGAATTAGCGAAAAGAGGGAACATATCTTCACGGACATTAGAGCGTGCGCAAATTGAAGTGCGCCGCTGGGGCGCGGAAGTGTCACGCGCGGAAGCCAATTTGGAAGTGGCCCGGCATCAACGTGAAGTGGCACAGGCCAAATTGATACAGCCGGGTGAAGAAAGGGTGCCGTCCACGTGTTGTATTTTGGTCAAAGCACCAGTGAGTGGCGTGATATTGCGTTTATTGCAGGAAAGCGAAGGCGTGGTTGAAACAGGGACGGCTTTAATGGAGGTCGGGGATCCTAAAGACCTGGAAGTTGTTGTGGATATGCTTTCTACGGACGCGGTTAAAATTAAACCGGGTGATAAAGCCTATATAGAACATTGGGGTGGTGATAAACCGTTGGCGGCACGGGTGCGTCGTATTGAACCGTCCGGTTTTACGAAAATTTCCGCATTAGGGATAGAAGAACAACGGGTGAATGTCATTTTGGACTTTACAGGCCCTGTGGAGGCCTATCGGACATTAGGCGATGGTTATCGTGTGGAGGCGGCAATCATTATTGATGAGGCAACAGATGTCATGAGCGTGCCGATCAGTACTTTATTCAGAACAGAGGACAATTGGGCGGTCTTTGTCTTGCGCGATGGCCAGGCGGTCGTACAGCACGTTATCCTAGGGCGCCGAAATGATACCAAGGCCGAGGTGGTCTCGGGCCTGTCTGTTGGTGATGCTGTGATTGTGCATCCCAGTAATAAAATTGATGATGGTGTAAGGGTGCGATTGCGTTCCTAAAATGGCATGAAAGCCTGATTTTGCTGATGTGCGTTTAAGAATTTTTGACGACCATGTCTGATACGGGTGTGAAATCCGGGAGGGTCGGGTCTGTTTCTCGCGCACGGTGCATCAGTTCATCGCTGCGTTGGATAATGCGGTTATGTATATCCTGCATAAATTCAGCTTTCTGCAATCCCTTGTCCATAGGCGGACTGATTTCAACCTCCAACATGCCGGGGTTTTTTCTGAAAGAACCCTTCATCCAGAAAAGGCCGGAATTTGTTGCCATGGTTACTACAGGAAGATCCACGTCCGTCTGTAGGTGAAAGACGCCTTTTTTCAGGGGGCGATTATCGTGCAGCTTAACCCTTGTTCCTTCAGGATAGACGAGCAAGGGCCGATGAGCCTTAAAGACGCTCACAGCGATGTGCGCCGTATCCTTGTGGGCGGTGCCAGCTTGACGATCAATACGAATGATCCCCAATTTCCGCAAGATAAGCCCAAGGACAGGTACGGCAAACAATTCTTTTTTCGCCATGGCGGTCATATGGGGGCAGATTTTGAAGGCAATCAGGGGATCTATATTACTCTGGTGTTTCGCACATAGAATAAAGCCGCGATTTAAGGGGAGATGTTCCTGCCCAATAATTCTGATACGCAGACCAACAATGACCTTCAATAACCAGAAGACCAGATCAATCCACATTAAAATTGCCGGGCGCATCAAACGGGCCCCCGGCATAAAGGCAGTGATGGCCACCAATAGGGCTGCCATGGTGGTCAGGGTATAAAACAACACGTTAAAGACGAAGGAGCGTATGTCTCTTTTCCACATATTTATCGTCTATCTATTGCCGCGGGCATTTATTTTGTTCTGGTTGAAGGGTCGTGTGACGACCATTCGTGACAAAATTCCTGACCCATTATGAAATGGCGAGAATATCGCAATCAATGCCATCGAGAATCCGTTCGGCGGTATTGCCGACCAATATACCCTTGACCCCGGTACGGGCAACTGTGCCGATGATAATCATATCGGGGGACATATCCTTCGCCGTTTTGGTGATGACATCAACAGCAGGCCCGTCAATGAGCTGAATATGATCGGTAGGGACATCGAAATACTCTCCAACCTGCTCTGCCGGGGTAAGGCCGTCGTCCAGACTGTCGTCCGCACTAAGCTGTGCGAATTCCCCTTTAGGGTTGCAAGCACTCACGATATGGACATCAAGGCCAAGCAAATCATGGAAGAAGTGCGCTTTGTGCATGATGCTGCTATTGAGTCTGAAATGGCCTTCGTCTTCGCTTTCCAGGTCTAGGGCCGCTAATAACTTGCCTTGCTGCCACGGCTGGCTATCACGGGCCAGAAGCACAGGACAGGGACTGCGGCGCAGTAAAGTGTAATCAGAGGTTTTCGTTAAGAGACGTTTGCTTTTACTGTGTTTTTCTGTCGATTTGATAATGAGGTCACCACGCAACCGTGAGGCGGCACGCAACACGGCAGTATACCAAAACTTGCCGTATTCAACTTTTGCTTCAACCATGACATCGCTGGTGTCCAGAGTATCAATGATTCCTTGAAGCCAGGCTTTGCGTTCTGCAACGAATGTTTTGCGGCCTTCACGTACCGATGTGGCTTTCGTCATTTTCTCATGAGGAAGATAATCACAAAGATAGGCTATAATGTTCGCCTTAGTCTTGCGGGCGAGGGGGAGTGCCTTTTCGAGACTGATTTGTTTTTCTTCGCTGGGATCAATGACCGCAATAATAGTGCGCAGACGTTCCATATTTACCTTCTCCATCAGACTGGCTGTTGACTGCATAATATTGTTTTAACCTACACTATTTGCAGGCGAAAGTGGACCGAATAGATCAATACTATGATGTAATTCATGCTGCTTATGTGAAATATCTGATGGAAGGCCGTTTTGGAGGTTGACCTTTATTATTTCCTTGGCATGATTCTTAAAGAAATGAAATTAATGCGTTGTCTAAAGGCGTATTTTGTAAAAGGGTTATACATAATGTCATATGAAAAATCTTCTTCTGTTATTACCGCTGAGGGGGCCATGGCTGCGATACAGGCTGCGGCAGCGAAAGGGACGGAAATAGACCGTGCGGTGAATATTGTCGTTGCCGATAACGGCGGGAATGTTGTGGCATCCTTACGTATGAACGGGGCGATGCTGATGTCCTATGATATTGCACGCGATAAAGCATTTACATCTGCGGCAACGGGGGCGCCAACAGGTGTATTATATGATGTGTTGGTGGATGCTGGCCCAGGCGTATTGGCCGGAATTGTAAAACGTGAAGGTATTGCCGCCTTTGGGGGCGGGTTACCTATTTTAAGCAATGGCATATTGTTAGGGGCGATCGGCGTCTCTGGTGCCTCTGAAGAAGAAGACATCATTTGTGCGCAAGCCGGTATTGATGCGCTGGGGATGAGTGAGTAATCAGCCCGAAAGGCTTTTACTCTTTGCCGGTCCAGTGGCTTAGGGCCTTTGCGGGATGATAGTCAGTGTAACATGAACTGAAGGTGTCAATATGACCAAAGACGAAAACAAGGTGCCAACGATGATGGACGGACAGTGGTCTAGGCTGCTGTTTGTTGTGATGTTCGGGATTATCTATCATGTGGTGGAAGTGCTTGTCTGGGTGATTTTCCTGGTACAGTTTGTCTTGCGGTTGGTCATGGATAAACCAAATGACAAATTACAGGCATTAGGTGATAGTCTTGGGTCGTATGCCCGGCAAATCATCCGTGTGCTGACCTACCGCAGTGATGTCCTTCCTTATCCTTTTGCCGAATGGCCCACACCGGAGCCAGAGTCAGAGCCTGATGCCGGGAAAGAGGACGACGCGGCTGCAGAAAAGACTAACAAAGGAGACAAGGCGGCTACGACAAAAAAGACGACAGCGATGCCATCATCCCCGGGGAGAACATCGGCAAAAACACCCCCGCGCAAGACGGCAACGGCTAAATCTACAGTAAAGAAAGCCCCGGCAAAAAAAACGGCATCAAAACCGGCAGTGAAAAAGACTGTGAAGTCTTCGTCTGCATCGTCTAGTACGCGGTCAAAGCCAGAAACAAAACCAGAAACAAAGCCACAACAATCAAAAACAGAAAAAACGGCAACTTCCAAGCCGGATACAACCGTTCCGGCATCTTCCCCGACCGGGCTTAAGAATGTTGGCACGCCAAAAGCGGAAGATAGCAAAGATAAAAACGCAGACGGGACTTCGGGCACTGCAGAGGCACCGTCTTCTGCGGGGGATAGCAGCCAGTCTATACAGGATGATAAAAAACAGGATTAGCGCATCTTACAGCGCATATCTTTTATCGTGGGTGCTCACTTCCTGTACGCTGCGCTTTAGGCCATTGGTGCCGTAGAATCTGTAGAATCTATGGATGACAGAGGACGACTATTGGCTAGAGGCGATCATAAATATGCAGAAGAGCCGTGCAACAGGCCAGCATGATAATCATATATTTCCAATTGGTGCGCATCAGTGCCAGTCGGTTGATATGGTAGCGGGACGCCAGACTGATTTGCAGGCCGGAGAACGGTGACAGTCCGATACAAAGGCCCCAGCCCATTAAGAAAGCCGCCCCGAGAAGGTTGGGGTTATCGACAACAGGGGTCAGCAGGCTGGCGAAAAGCGAGACGCTACCGACAGGATGCATGCCTGTCATTGACAGGGCTAACATGGCGACCACAAGCATGATGGCCTCCCATGCGCCAAAACGGTCAATAGGGAGGGGCATTTCCAACCCATTTAAGACGGCCGCAATACCCGCCGCGAGCAGGGATGCGGCAAAGATAATGGCCACTTCCCCGCTAAACCGGGGGAGCTGACCGCTAATTTGTTGTTCCAGGATATGTAGGCCGTGGCCATGGTGCCGTGCGCCCAGATAACATAGCGTAAATATAAGGCAAATTACGGTAATGAGGGTGAGTACCGGGATTTCGGGCCAGATATTATGCGCGGCAATAACGAATACAGCCAACAGGACAGGCAACCATACGGCCTTGAGATGCATGGGGTAGCCACGGGTGTCCGGGGCTTCAGGGTGGGTCATGACTTCGATGACCGTAATGCTGAGAGCTAATATTGTCACGGGTAGGCTGTATAACATTAATGTGGTTAATTCAGCCCCCGGGGCACTGACCAGGATGATCCCCATGGCCGCAAAAAAGGGGGACCAGAACGGGCAGGTGCTAAAGGCACGGGAGACCACCACGGCTTGCAGGAGGCTTAAGGGACGATGGGCACTTAAGCGATCGCTGACAAGAAAGAGCGCCGAAATATTGATGGCGGACCCTACGGCATGAACCCCGAAAATTGTTCTGAGTAGCGCCAGTCGTCCTCGGGGCAGTATTTCATCTTCATCTGCTGTTGGCGGATTAATCACTTTGAGCAAGCTGACAGCGGAAATCATGGCGATAACCATTTGGTTCGCTTCTAAAGCCTTTAAAATAAAAGACAGGTCACTTTTCAGCATGAACCCGATCGTCAGGCCGACAACCCCGATGGCGGACATGCCATAGACCTGCTTTTTTTGTGCCGCACTTAATCCGGGAAGAAAAAAAATCGCTGCCCCCCAGATCAGCAACCCTGGTAAAAATCGCGGGAGGCCATGTGACAGGAGACTGGAGGACAAGCTGACGATGATAGAGGCCAGAATGGTGAGAAAAAACAGCCAGCCGATGATTTTTTGCGGAACAGGCCCTGTGACCTTAGCAGACATAGACTGTCCTTACAGTTTTGGGAACATATGCATGCAATAGCATTACCCTGTCCCTAGCAAAAAGTATTTTTTGCAGGCAAGACGATATTTTTGGGCAAAGGGAGAATGGCGCACCGGGGAAGATGAAAAAGAGAACTGGGAGGTTATTGTTCCCTTTTGAGTACCTTTCCTTTATCAGCATCAAAATAATAGTTTGTTATAGAACCATCTTTAAGACGGTGAATAGCTTCAGCAATGACTTCTTTTGAAACCAGAAACCATTCTCTTGGTTTTACCGTTTTGCCGAACGGTCTTTTATTTCTATATCTAATCGAACATCAGAAAAGAAGCGATGCAGAAGGTTTTCCTGCTTTACTTTATCAATATTGTAAAGCGCGTAGGTTGCGACTGGATGAACTGGAGCCATAAGGAATGTGGGATCAGGATCTGACGTACCTGTTGTTCATCCAGCGGGCCTGTTCGGCGATGATGCTGGAGAGTTCCTGACCTTCCACATATTCCATGACGATAGAGGCGGTCTGGTTGGCGGGGAAGACCTGTATCACGGAGACGATATTGGGGTGCTGGAATTTGGCCAGCACCTTGGCTTCATTCATGAAGCTGTTAAGGCCCCAATCAAAGTTATCTTTATTGGATGTGGACCGCGCGGTCACTTCGGACGTGGCATCGCGTATGGCCAGGCTGTCGGGCAGATATTCCTTAATGGCCACCAGCTTGTCGAGCGATGTATCCCGCGTTTTATAGGTGATGCCAAAACCCCCGGCCCCCAGAACGCCTAAAATCTCATATTGGGATAACAGGTAACCCTCAGGCAGGGCATGCACATGCTCGATCATCGGAAAATCACTCAAAAGATTTATAACGTGTGATTTATTTTATATTTTTATTATGCCCCATAATGAAACTATTATGGGTATGCGTAGAAGAGGAAGAACTTGGGGAAGAAAGCGCCGCTTGTATTAATTCACTATGACTGAACAGACAAAGTATATTACCCGAACACTATATTGGGCCGACAAAGATGATAATCGGAAGAGTATAGAAGATAGCCAATTACTAGAGAGCTTCTCCCCTCCTTTAGTTGTTTTAGGTGACCCTGGAATGGGGAAAACAAGACTAATGGAGAAACTGGGGGAACGTCCTGATTGTCGATATATTCGTGCCGTTCAGTTACTTCGTAAGTCTAGAGAGGATCTGCAAGATAATGAAATTTTGCTTATTGATGGATTGGACGAGGTTGCCGCGGTGCAAGAAGGTGATTCACTTCATCATGTGTTGGCAAAATTAAACGACTGCTGTCAGCCGCGCTTTGTCATTTCTTGTCGTTCTGTGGAGTGGAATAATGTCACAGGGCAATTAGAAATTGCAGAGGATTATGGGAAGTCTGCAGAAGAGGTTTTCCTTGAGCCTTTTACAGCGCAGAAAGCTGTGAGTTTTTTATCTCAAAAAATTGCTGCTCAAGATGCCAGGAGGGCCATTAATAAACTGGATAATATAGGCCTTTCTGAGTTTTATCAGATCCCCCTACAACTTGATTTTGTAAGTACGATTGTGTCTTCAGAGGGTGAGATTCCAGAGACGAAAGCCGCTTTGTATGAGAGTGCTGTTTCACAATTAAGGCGGGAACAGAATGATCGACATCGTAAAAGCAGATTAGCAGATATGTCAAAGGACCAGGCGTTGGATGCCGCAGGGGTGTTGATGGCGGTTATGTTGATAACAGGAAAAGATAGCATTGTGAGTCCTGATAATGTTGATCAGGAGTTATCTATTTCTAGCATTTCTGATTTTGTAACTAAAAACGATATGAAAGCGGTTTTGGGGAGTAATCTATTTCGGGTTGACGCGACACGATCAGATGCATTTTTACCTTTTCACAGAAGCATCGCGGAATTTCTTGGGGCGAGATGGTTATCTCGTCAAATTGAAAAAGTGGGGAATCCAGGTCGGTTAGCGAAACGGCTATTTAGCCTGATAACGGTTAATGGTTCAGTACCGGCATCCCTTCGAGGGTTACATGCATGGTTCACATATTTCAATCCTGAACGGTTGGGTGATATGGTGATCAAGCAGGATCCGTATGGGGTGTTGCGTTATGGTGATGGTGACCATTTGACAGCCAGGCAAGCTGAAAGAATTATCGAAGAACTAGAGTATCTCGCTGATTACAATCCATCTTTCAGGAAAGATGGTTGGCATGACCTTTCCTTAAAGGGATTAGATCATGAAGGCCTTGCGGACAAGATGAGAGACATTATTCAGGATCGGTCTAAGGGGCGATTTGATTTACGGTCCCTAATTCTGAAAGCGGTAACAGAAGGTGCGGTAGCAACGCGGTTAACGGTTGAATTAAAACAGATTATGTTTGATGTGGACCGGACCTACCATGAGCGTAACTTGGTTGGAACGGCGTTTAATGATCGGGATGACTTAGCTGAGGATATTCCACAATTATACGGGGCCCTTATCGATTTGGGTGATGAAGATTCACTTCGCCTTGTATGTGAATTACTTGGTGATAGAAAATGCCAACAAATCGACACTGATATAATAGCAAAGATTGTTGTCACCGTTTCGGGTGTCTATCGAGAGAAAAGCGATGATTATTCCAGGATGTCTTATGGGGCGTTAGAGCCATTATCGATGCATGTTCCTATAGATAGAATAGAGGACCTTCTTGCCATATTGGGTGAGGCAGTCAATTCCTTGCGTGAGGGGAAGAACTGGTGGGATTATGACCGTGAGCACAATTGGTCTGAATTGTCCCAATTTTGTATTGGGCTCATTACCCGACGCCTTGAACATGATTTGGCCTCTGTAAAGCCGGAGGATTTATGGCAGTGGTTAAAAATGGTCGTGCATGATTATTGGTCCGCTAGAAGCACAGGGGAAAAGTTTTCAGAATTAATTATGAGTGATGACCGTCTCCGACAAGGGATACAAAGGCTAGCTCTTTTTATATCTGAGGAGAAATTATATTTTACTGCTGGCGTGTTGCATGATCGAGGTATTAGTCTGACCGAGGAAGATATACGGCTTTATTTATCTGAAATCGTTTCAAGGAATGACCCAGGCGACAGAGAGCACTGGCGGGATCTTGTAAGTTTTTGTCGTGGGTCGGATGGGTACATTAAAGCTGATATTCGTGAACTTGCCGCCCCATACGCAGAAAGTGATCCTGATTTGCAGGAGTTTCTTTATAAGAAACGAGAGCTTAGGGGAGTGGAGCAGGAGCGTCAGGAAGATTAATTGCGGCATTTCAAAGAACAGCAGCTGAAAAGAAAAAAAAGTCGGAACGAATATAAAGATCATATTAAGGCTGTTGAGGGTGGTGATCTGAAATGGATTTATGATCCAGCAATTGCTTATATGGGGGGCTTTAGAGATTTATATGAGGATTTGCCAGCCGATAGAGTGCAGGAGTGGTTGGGGGAAGAAATATGTGAGTCTGCACTGAAAGGGTTTGAGGCGTGCTTGCGCCGGGCAGACTTGCCGACGGCACAGGACATTGCAGAAAACTATGCCCAAAATACTATGCTATATTATGTCGTGCCGATGCTGGCTGCGGCACATGAACGTTATAACCATAAAGGTTTTGATGATTTATCACATGATGTCATTGCTGCCTTGGCAATGGCTGCGGGTTTATACGATGGGTGGGGAGAACTGCCAGTACAAGAAATTGGTAATGAACTAGAAACTTTCCTGCGTCAGGATTTACACGTTTATGAAGCATATATTCGGCAGAAAATCGAACCTCAATTAAGGCAGGGAAAAGAGCATCTTACAGGTGTATATAGATTTCTGCGTGAGGATCGGGAGTATCCTTTATCCACCAGACTAAGTCTAGAGTGGCTAGATCAGTATGCGGATCTGGTCGTTAATGTAGAGAGAGAATTTGTCCGTTGCTTGATACATATGCCCAATGCTGACCGTGAGCCTGCATGGCAGGCATTAGCAGGTATTGCGGCAGACCGGCTGACGAGTTTGGCGCTGGACGACGAGCGGAAAATGTTTTGGCGGTCGGTTCAGTTCCTGGTGGCTTTTGAAGCGGCAAGAGATGATTTTAATATCTTATCAGTGCAAGATCGTAATGGTCTTTGGGCAATTGCGGCGATCCTCGAATCCCCTAATTCACATTATCACCATGAGGCGGTGGTCTCTATTCCGCAGTTGCAATGGATTATAGCAACATACAGGGAGCTTTGGCCTTATTCAGAACATCCTAATGGATGCAGTACGGGTCGTCACAATGCTTGGGATGCGACACGTTTTATTGAATGGGCTATTGGCAGTATTGCGCAGAATAAGTCTTCTGAAGCGAGAGAGGCGCTTGTGCAATTAAGGGATATGGAACAGGACGGTTATACAATTGCCTTAAAAGATGCGATTGCGGCCTATGATCGCGTGAAAGTAGAGGCGCAGTTTAATAGCCCGTCATTGAAACAATTTAAGGCCGTTATCCTAGATGCCCCTCCACAATCTGCAGCAGATGTTCAGGCTGTTGTACTGGATAAACTGCATGACTTAAATCTGCGTTTACGTGGACACCCACTAAACTTGGTAAATAATTTTTATGATGATAATGGGGCACCAAGGAGTGAAACTGAATGTCGTGATCAGATGCTGATTGCGCTGGGTGATCTACCTTACAAGATTCAGTGCCCACCTGAGTTTCCTATGCCGCAAGGCAGGCGCAGTGACTCGGCTTTCACCTATGGAGAATATGCCGTGCCTTTGGAGGCGAAAGGCCAATGGCATAGGGAGGTTTGGGATGCGGCCTCCGCACAGTTAGACCGTTATTACAGCCCAAATTATAGCGCTGATTCTATAGGAATTTATGTGGTGTTCTGGTTTGGTGACGATGTCTGTATGAATAAGAAATTAAAATCACCTGGCAAAAACGTTGCGAAACCAAATTCCGCTGAAGAAATGTGTGTAATGCTGGAAAGCTCTCTGCACGCAGATAGGCGCGGGGACATTGCAATCGTTGTGCTTGATTTGACGCGATCACAATAAGTGGTGCGAGAAATAAAGTAACCAATCTGACATGTGGGGAGAATGGCGCATGGGGGAAGAGGAAGGTGAGAACTAGGTCATTGTTGTGAATAAAGGTTGTTAATCAGGTAGTGGGCTCACGACGTTAACCTATTCAATAATGATCTGCATTTTTGTATCGTCATCTATCAGTAGTCTGATTGCATGACGGTGCTCACAAGGGATACGAAAACGTATGGTCAAGGCAGCTTGAGGGCTCAGTTCACTAGAGCCCGATCCGTTAGGATGCGTATTGCAAAAATTCAGCGACCTGTATCCCAAAGGCTTTGAAAGACCTACGCCGTCCAACTGACTTCTGGATCGGTCGGCACATACCAGATGTCCCTGATCTGCGTGTCGTTGCTGTAAGGTGTCGGATCTGCGTCGCGAACACGGAACGTAGTCGGAATATTGACTGAGTTGCCAAAAATGAGTGCATGCTGCTTTGGCAAGGAAGGTAGTCGCCTCAGCACTGTCTCCGAAATGAAAGGAGTCATTTGCCTGATCTGGGAGAGATCGTCAGGGTTCTGAATGCGGTGGATAATAAAATTGTTGCACTGAGAGAGAACCGTTTTCGATAGCTCGCTTGGTCTCTGAGAGGCCACGATCAAGAAAGCACCGTATTTTCTGCCCTCTTTCGCAATCCTTTGGAACGTAATGCCCGCATCAATAGCGAAGCGACTTGGCTTCTCCGAAATATATCGATGCGCTTCTTCCAAAATCAGATGAACAGGCATCGCGTTACGGGGATCAGCACGGCGCATACGATCAAAAATCAGACGGGCAACAACGGCTGAGGCAAGCTCGACAATTTCGTCCGATGCGTCGTTGAGATCGATGATGCAAATCTGACGTTCCTTCTTATAGCGCCCATCATCGACTTCGATCCCTAGCAGACGATTCACATAGTGGGTGGGCTCACGGTCATGATCTTGCAACGCGCCCACGTCAGCTCGTAGAAACTCATAGTCGGGGTTATCGATCACAGATTTCAGCCGTGTAACCAACTGCGAGCAATATTCGCGAATTTGCTTGTTTCCATTCGCTTCCTCATAGAACAGCGCAAGGTCGAGCGCGGCTTGAAGCCGCTCGAATGAAAACGGCGTATTCCCGTAACCTGGAAGCACGGGTTCATCTTGTTCATGCCCTTTGAGAAGTTCTAGGAGCGCATCATAGTTGGCTGTCGTTTCTTGATGCTGCCCATCGCGAAATTGCCCGTAGTAGACAGTCAGACCTAACGAGACTGTTCCTTTCGAAATCTCATCTGTCGAGAACGTATTCAGCAGCGCTTGGATGCGGTCTGCCTTGCTCGGAGAGCTGGAGTCGCTGTGCAAGATAGACAGAATGATCTTTGCTAAGACGTGATTCCGAATCGCATTGAGATCATTCCCGGCTCCCGCACCATCAACCACTGCCTGTTCAGGCGTCTCCTGAAAAAGGGTCGTCAAACCGAGTGCTGTCCGCAGAGCGGGCAGTTGCGACTTTTCACTCGCGCGCAAAAGCAAAGCCCATTCATCGACGCTCATGAACCAGTGCGGCAACTTGAATCTGTCTTTGATCTCCGCCTCCTGCCTCTTCTCAGAAGGGTCAAGGATCGGCATGTCCGGCTCAGTCGCCTTGAGATAACAAGACTTGATCCAGGCAGGGACGTTATCAAGCGCTCGACGATATTCCCCATTCACGTCAAAAATCACGAACGCCGCGCCCAGCGGTGCAAACGCTTCGGGCTTCATGAAAACAGACTGAAAGATAGAAGCAACGGTACAGGACTTTCCGCTTCCCGTGTTGCCAAGCACCGCTACATGACCGCCGAACAGCTCATCAAGGCGTGATTTGACAGGATAGCCCTTGAAGACAGCCGACGTGCCAATTTCAATATTATGCGGAACATTGCCTTGTTGCTCGACGCCCGCTGCGTCCGTTTTCGTCTCGGTTACAGATGGGAGTTCGACGTTGAATATACGGTCGAGGTCTTCATCCCGCGCGTAAAGGGCATCCGCATAAAGCGGCGGAAATGTGGAAACGCCGAAGCGAAAACTCCCTCCCTGTATCGGCATCGAGCCTATCGGAATCACGTCAAGGAATTTGGCGGAAGACGCCTTGTCCAATTCAGTCTGAGATGCGTGGGGCTGTGCACTATCCTTTTCGCGAAGGCCGACGACCTCCAGAACCACATATTCAGCTTGCATCGGAACCGTGAGATATGAGCCGAGGGTTGCCACGTAGTGGATATCGTCAAAGCCTACGATAGTGAAGTTGTCACTGCCGCCGTGCAGCTCGACAACCAAACGGTCAGCAGAGACGCTGACGATCTTCCCGATGGCGCGACTTGCATCATCCCTGGCCATCTTCAGTATCCTGCGGCTTGGCAAGAAGCGTTTGCAATGCCTTCTCTATCGTCTGGTCGATCTTCTGATCGGCGCTGGTGGGCATGAGATGATTAACTACGCTATCGAAGTAATGCGCCTTTGTTCCTACTTCCTTACCATCGCCCCAAATGAACCAGATGCGCGGATCGCCGAGCGCTGCAAGTTCACGTGTGATGTCATTCGTCTCGGGGTCCATGAACGCGATGACCCTGAAACCTGGCAAGGTAAGCCCTTGGAAGATGATGTTGTTAACGTGCTCATCTCCAAAGCTGTAGCCCAAGATCATCAAGACGCTCTGGTCTTGCACGACCTGTCGTTGGAATTCGCGAAACATATCCGCGTACGGTGAGCCGAAGCTTGCCGTTTGTTTCGATGGCGTGGGATAGATCATGACTCGATCCTTGGAAGGATCGAGTGGCGCATGCGACTCGCGGATGGGAAAGAGCCCAGTATCCTCTTCAGTCCAGTTGACGGAGCCATGCAGCTTGCAGAAGTGCACGAAACCATCAACGGCAGCCCAGCGGCGGGAGGTGATGTCCAACTGTTCCGCTAGCGCCAGCCGGTAGGTGGCAGGGTTGAACCGCCGTTCGACCGTTCCCGAAAAGCCGTTCGAGTAAGGTATACCTGAACGATCCATCGCACGTTCATTGAATAGATCGTAGTTGGTGGTGAAGACCCAAGGCGGCGCGAGGCCGCGCGCGCGTGTCGTCAAAGACTGATAGAACCTACGATAGTGCGCGACGACGCTATCGTTACCGTTGGAAAAAGGCCCTGTAGTGCATTTGTAAAGAACGAACTTCTTGATGCCGACAATAATACTTTCCACTAGAGCAGCGACGGTATTCAGCTCATCCTTATCACTTGTCTGGCAGAACTGATGGGCATTTATCATAACAGCCATCATTTGCTCCAAATTACCCTTCACGTCGTCAGAGGAAAGATCGATTCCGAGCTTTTCGTAGAGTTCTGCTTTTTGCGTTGCGTTGACGAAAGCCAGCCCTGCTTCATCGTCAGTGGCGAGTAGCGCTTGAAATTCTTCTGCCAGAAATTTCATCGTAGGAATCCCCAGGTCCTCGTCTTCAGGTCGCAAGGAAGAACAACCTGACCCCATCAGGAAGGAGAGATTCTTGGAACCAAAGACTTCAGCCATTTGCCGCTGGATGATTTTAGCCTTGTCTTTCCAAGAACCCTCGCCCTTGAGTTTTTCGAATTCGTCGCGGCTTCCTTTGAAAAATTCCATCATTCACCCCGCTCTCTTTACTAAGGTTGCTGGAGCTTGATAGATTTCTAGAAAATGATAAACGAATTCGTTTACATCAAATGGTGTTGACACAAGCTCTTTCAGTTCAAGCTCTATTTCTGCGACGTTCATATATCCCCCCTGCCCCCGTTGTGAGTAACACGGGGGGCTTAAAATACATGGTTATGAAACTATAGGAATGTGCTTTATGCAAGACGTTACTGCGGGATATTATTTTCGAATCAGGCAGATATCGTCAATTAGTGTCGTTTGGGGGTAACGTTTTTATACGTATATAGGCTGTCAAGAAATTTTTTTTAAAATGCGAATTTTCCTACGTACGTACGTAACGTTTATGTAGGCCCGTCTATGGGGCGCATTTCAGAACTAGTGTTGACAGCATTCTGCAAATAGTCCCACATAAAGAAATGGTCCTTCCGGATTTTCTCTTTTTTTTCATTTAAGGAGAAAACCTATGGTCGAAATCCACAGGACAGAAGTCCCTACTTATCCTGCCTTATTACTTTCTGGCATCGATAGTCTCTATGTCAGTTATTACCTAGATGGCCTTGCGCTTGATTGGGATGAATTGTCATTCCAGAAAGAAAAGCTGAGACAAGATCCGCGATCAGAGTTTTTATCTCTCCGGTTGGGCGGTGAGGAATGGGCTTTGTCTGCCAGTGGCAGTTACCCTTATCGTTATGTTCTGAGAAATCCCTATTTCACGGTGAAGTTAGCGGAAGCCAATCAGCCTAATTGTTACGTTCAGTATTTGAGTGAAGGCCTCTGGAAAAAGGGGGAGGCTTGGTTAAACCAGCGACTGGAAAATTGGTTTAAAAAATTGGGTGTGCAGAAAACACGGGTAGAGAGTGTTTCCCGTGTTGATCTGGCGTTTGATTTCCATTTGCCCGAAATGGACTTTACGGCAGAGAGTTTTGTGACCCGCGCGAAAAAAGACGCGCAATGGCGTGATAGTGGAAAGGTCCAAACCTTTGTCATGGGTAAGGGTGCGATTGTCGTGCGCGTTTATGACAAAGTTGCCGAAATTGAACAGCAAAGCCAGAAGTACTGGTTTTACGACTTATGGGGGCAGAAGGCAGAGGTTTGGCGGGTCGAGTTTCAGGTTCGTAAGGATAAACTGAAAGCGATCGGGATTAACAGGTTGGAGGACTTGAGAGCCTTCAAAGGGGATTTGCTTAGGGAGTTGGCAACGCAGCATACGAGCCTGCGGTTGCCAACGGGTGACCAGAACCGCTCGCGTTGGCCTTATCACCCATTATGGATGGCATTGCTAGAGGCCATTGAGCATGAGCCGCAAACTGGACTTATTGCGACGGCCAGAGGAGACATCAGCAACGTATTGACATTAGAGCGTCAGTTAAGGTCCCTGTATGGTGATTTAAAGGCTGTTGGCAGTGTTTTGAGCCTCATGCAGGGCAAAGAGGAGCCAATAGCCTTTATCCGCCTTCTGGAGCTGTTGCCGTCCATGTTATCGAGAACTCATCAGGATACCGTTTGGCGAAATGATGTGGGGCAACGGATGAAAAAGCGGAGATTGGGCCAATGAAAGAACCAGAAGATAAAAAGAAAAAAGGCAAGTCTTCATGCAAAAAGCCGCTTATGCTCCGTCATGTCGATTGTCAGTTGCCACAAGATATGGGCATACTAAGCGGGGAAGTAGAGCTTATCTCTCGCTATTTGGGGGACTTATTGTCCACGTTTGCAAACGATAATGGGGTGATGGATGACTAAACGTGTTGCTGTGTATGTTCGGGTTTCAACGGTACGTCAGGCTGTGAATGACGTGTCTATACCGGATCAGATCCGGCAGGCAGAGGACTATTGTCAGCAGAAGGGCTGGGAGCTTGTCGAGCAATATATTGAGGCCGGGGCCAGTGCGACAAATGATCGCCGTCCAGCTTTCCAAAGAATGATTGCGGATGCGTGTGTTTCACCGTCCCCCTACGATATCATTTTAGTGCATAGTCTATCGCGCTTTTCCCGTGATGCGATTGATCAGGGTTTATATAAGCGCAAGCTGGAACAGCATGACGTTTTGCTAAAGTCTATGACGCAGGATTTTGGGGAAGGGGCGCAAGCTGATCTTATCTCAACGATTATTGGGGCCTGTGATCAGCACCAGTCTGCGGAAACGGCAAAGCACGTGAGCCGGAGCATGATCGAGAATGCACGACAGGGATTCTGGAATGGTGCGCGTCCTCCGTTAGGTTACGTAACGTACGTAAGCGAAAAGAGAGGGGAGAAAGCAAAAAAGAAACTGAAGATTGATCCGAAATCGTCTGAGATTGTGAAATTGATTTTTAGCCTTTATCTCGAAGGTATAGATGACCTAGGGCCAATGGGGATCAAGAGTATTACGGATTATTTGAACCGACGTGGTTATAAAACGGCAACGGGCAGTGATTTTTATATTGGGCAGGTTCATAAGATTTTGGGCCGCACCAGTTATATGGGAATGCATTACTATAATCAGCGAGACAACAAGACAGGAAAACTCAAGTCGCGTGATGAATGGGTGCCGATGGCAGTGCCTGTTATTATTGAGCCTGAAATATTCCAAAGGGTCCAAGACAAATTGGCGTCCCGCAAGCCCGAAGTGCAGGCACCACGTATCAGCAATAGCAAAGTTCTGCTGACAGGTGCTGCATATTGTGAGAGTTGCGGTAGTCCCTTAATGCTGACAACGGGGAAAAGTGGCCGATATCGCTACTACAGTTGTTCGGGAAAGCATCTAAAGGGGGATAGTAGTTGTGAACGGCCTATACGTGTTCCTGAACAGAATTTAGACCAGTTGGTAAGTGAACAAGTGGTACATCGCGTCTTGGCACCTTCACGCCTGAAGGGCTTGGTGGGGGCTGTTCTTGACAATCATACGCAGACAAAGAGTAAGTTGCATACGGAGGCAAAAGAGCTGCGTCGTCAATTGCGTGATGTAGACCGCAAACTGGACCGATTATTCGATGCGGTGTCTGAAGGTGTGGTAACGGACAGTTCTGCATTCAGGCGGTCGCAAAATAAATTAGAGGCAGAACGTGAAGAACTCATGCGGCTTATCGCCATTAAAGACAGAAGGTTGCAGGTAGGTTTGAAACGTATTTCAACGCGACAACTGGAATTGTTTGGCAAGAAATTGCAAAAGATGCTTCTATCCGGCCCTTTCGCTTTCCGAAAAGAATATCTGCATTTGCTCGTAGACCAAATTGAGGTTGGTAAAGAGCAAGTGACTATCAAGGGATCGAAGGCGGCTCTCGCGGCTTCAATGCAGTCAGTTAAAATGGGGGATGAGAAAGTTCCCAATTATATTCGGGAATGGCGCACTTCGAAGGAGAAACTTCGAACCGCCTTTTCCAGACATTAGAGGAATGGAATGAGTTTCTCAAGAAATATGCGCCATTCTTCAAGGAGGTGGCGTAATGAGCACATCTCCTTCAAATTCAAGCAAAAACAGCAAGTTACCTACGCCATTCTCCCTTAGATTGACCTTTGAGGAACGCGCCGCCCTGGAACAATCGGCTGGCAATCGGCCTCTGGGAGCCTATATACGCTCAAAGCTCTTCGGCGGCACGGAAGCACCGAGAAAACGGCGCAGCCGTACCAGAAAGCCTCTAAAAGACGAAAAAGCCCTGGGTGAACTGCTGGGCAAACTGGGTGAATCCCGCCTTGCCAGCAACGTCAACCAGCTTGCTAAAGCCGCCAACTCCGGCTCCTTGCCTGTCACGCCGGATACCGAAAAGGCGCTCCAAAATGCCTGTGACGATGTAAGAACCATGCGCATATTACTTATGCAGGCTCTGGGCTACTACTCCTCGGAGGTGTAGCCATGATTTTGAAGGGAAGCCAGCGCTCAGGTGGTAAACAGCTCGCAGCGCATTTACTCAAAACAGAAGAGAACGAGCATGTCGAAGTCCATGAGCTGAGGGGCTTCATGTCGGAAGACCTGCCGACTGCCTTCAATGAAATCCATGCGGTTAGCAAGGGCACTCGCGCCAAGCAGCCGTTTTTCTCCCTGAGCCTCAGTCCACCTCCCAATGAGCGCGTGCCGATTGAGGTGTTTGAAACGGCTATCGAGCAAATAGAGCAAAAGCTCGGCCTGGAAGATCAGCCTCGCGCCATAGTATTCCATGAGAAAGAAGGTCGCCGCCATGCCCATGTAGTTTGGTCGAGGATCGACACGGACGAGATGAAGGCTGTAAACCTGCCTTTCTACAAGATGAAGCTGAAGGACGTGTCCAGGGAGCTGTATTTGGAACATGGCTGGAAAATTCCGCCAGGAATCATCGACCGCAAGGATCGGAACCCGCTCAACTTCAGCCGCGAGGAATGGCAGCAAGCCCGCCGTGTGGGGCTGAACCCTAAAGACATTAAACGGACTTTTCAGGAAAGCTGGGCTATCTCTGATAACCGCAACGCCTTTGCGGCGGCTCTGCTCAGTAAAGGCTTTGTTCTTGCTCGCGGTGATCGGCGAGGCTTTGTTGCTGTCGATTACCGTGGTGAGTCCTACGCCATCGCCAGATATGCTGGTGTAAAGGCCAAGGATGTTCGAGAGCGGCTGGGTGACCCGCAAACCCTGCCATCCATTGAGCAAGCCAATGAGAAAATAGCGGCGGATATGTCCAGGAAGCTTCAGCAACACCTTTCCCATGCTGAGGCAACCAAACAAAAACGCTCCGCTGCCTTTGAATTCAAACGCCAGCGATTGGTGGAAGAACAGCGCAAAGAGCGGCAACTTTTGGAGCAATCCCACAGCAAACGCTGGGATGCAGAAACAAAAGAGCGTTCACAGCGCCTATCCAAAGGGCTTATGGGCATCTGGCATCGGCTTACAGGCAAGTATGAGAAAACCAAACGTCAAAATGAACTGGATTCGCTTGTCGCATTTCAGCGAGACCGCCAGGAAAAAGACGAGCTGATTTTCAAGCATATCCAACAACGCCAGCAGCTCAGTCTGCGTCAGCGTAGTGAAATCCATACCCATGAGCTGGAAATCGAACTGTTGCGCCAGGATATTCAGGAATATAGGAATCTCAAAACTGATAAGCCCTCCAAACTGAAGGAAGAATTTCGCAACGCTTCCGAAAAGGCGAGAAAGACCAAAAAGCCGAAAAAAGAAAGAGGCAATGATCGAGGGTATGAACCCGAGATTTAAGCGGCAAGCGCCGCGTTCTGCCGCCAAGCCACACGCTTGGCGGCGCAAATTTTCGCAAACCTCCACAATAAACATTGTGCGAAAATTTGCCGCCGGATAATCCGGCGGCTTCATTCTACTGCCTGCGGTCAGTGGCTCCAGAAAACATGAATTTCATCATAAGCGGTTTCGATGGTGTAAATATCGCCGCTCCTTTCCATGTCGCGCCCCATGCGTTCATAGTCGATATAGTAAGCCAGATTTTCGGGTATTTGGCTTGTGTCCTGGGTGAGTTCCTCGACGTAGTCCGCCAGGGACTTGTAGCAGCCGGAATAACTCTCTTCTATAGCTTCTCTGGCATCTTCAATGCTGTCGCCAAAATGGCTAAGCAATTCCCCTGCAAGCTCGGGATAACCTTCGATAAAACAGGCAATTTCGTGCACTGACTGAATGCCTTGATACTCGCTCACTGAACAACCACCAAACCCTTCATAATCGTGAATAGCGTATTCCTCCGCGAAACCTTCGGGGCTTTTTTCCAGCATGGCGTTAATCTGATCTTGAATGTCGTCAAGGTCTTGGGTCGCGTCTATCCATACGCCGTGTAGCTTGCCGTTGTTATAAGCTGCGAGGTCTGCCACGTAAATTCTGATTTCTTCACTCATTGTCTTTGCTCCTAAATTCGCTATTGAGGTTCTTACAAGCACCGCTTGAGGTGCGCTGCTCATGAACCTCTGGCGACTAGGCCGACTAGGCGGGGGTGAAAAAATCCAGAAAAATTGCGGAGGGTCTGCCCCACGTAGTGGATCAGGCGGAAACCGTCATTTTTCTTGATTTTGCGGGGATGCAATGCCCCGTATTTCTTCGGGGAAACGATTACCTGCAAGGTAAAACCAACTTCTCAAAAACGCAGTCAGCGTTTTCATTGCCTTAAACTCTCATCTCGTATCAGTCTCAGATTAACGCTCCATTGTTCAAGCCGCGCTAAGCGGCCTTTTCTTCGTCCGATACTTAGCGGCGATAGCCCATGTACCCAGCAAGCGTGAATTTCACGCTCCTCCATATATTTCGACCACAGGTGCAAGCCATGACCTAACGCGCACAAGCGGCCCCATCAAAGGCCGCGATAGGCGCGGCCTCCAAAACCTGGAGGTTAAAATGAAACTGGTAACAAGATTTGAACTGGCAGCGAAAAATGAAAATGAGCTGCGCGGACTATTGAGAGAGGCTTTTAATGCACTTGCGAAAAGTGAGTTTGATACGCATCAGCGGCGAAACGCTCTGGCATCCATCGAGAATATTCAGAATGAACTGGCTTCAAGGGCACTATGTCCTTGAGCATCATCACCTTAGCTGAGGTTTTATTCCTGCCCATCATCGGCTCCTTGATCATCGTCCTGAGCGATTTGCTGCCAATCTTCAGCGATCTTGGGCCAGTCGAGTGCTCTGTCCTTAGTTCGCGACCAAACATCCCAGAAATCTGGATCATCAGATTGCGGACGCTCATGATCTGCTAAGTCATTCATCCTTACCATGATAGGTAGTTCTGATGCCCATCCAAGCAAAATTGCTTGCTGGGAAGGTAATGATGGTAACTCTCGAAGCAATCCTCTTAGATTGTCCGGCACAAGCCTATGAATCAGCTCTTGGTCTCTATCATTGCTTACCCGATGCAACAAGAAGCTATTGCACTGCGAAAGCACTGTTGGAGATAGCTCGGACGGTCTTTGAGAAGACAAAACAAGACCGAGACCAAATTTTCTGCCTTCTCTTGAAATTTTTTCAAACATTTGACAGCAAACTGACGACGCGCTCTGATTTTCTGCATCTTCCTTGTGTCGTTTAACGAAGGTGTGGGCTTCCTCCATCACTAACACTGTCGGTAATGACTTTTCGTTTAGCTTTCTGTACCGCTGCAAAGCTTCAAACGTCATGCGAGCAATTACGGCAGTTACTACATGTATGATATCTGCGGGAACCAAAGAAAGATCGATGATCGTTACACAACCATTTGTGGCTCCGTCTTCACCGATGTAATTACCAAGCCAATCACCAAGCGATACATCAACATCGTCTCCAATAATGTCCTTCATTCGCGTATCGGCAAGCATTGTGCGTATACGCGCCAACAAAAACTCCACATATTGTTCGTTACCTGTTTCCTGCGCTAAAGCCTCAAGATAATTAACAAAGACTTCACCAGTAAATCGCGTTGGAATGTCTTCGCTCTTAGGAAGCAAGTCTTGCTCCGTTCCACCAAACGATACGAAGGCACTAGATATCTGGTTGGCTATACCTGACACTTCGTTAATATCAGATTCGTAGGTTGGGTATTGTCCTGATCGATTGTCTCTGTAAGTAGAAAGACTATTTGTCAGCGCATCTAGTCTGTCATCGTTGGCCTCCAGCATAGCCTTAAGGGATTCAACGCTATCCAGCCATTTGCAGACTTTTTCGTAAAAGTTTTTTGGTCTTGGAAACGATCCCCAGGGAGAACCTAAGCTCAATTCGTGTTTTACGCTTATTAGAATTGAACTCAAGAAGCGTTTCACTCTGATACTGACTTCTTCTGTCAGCTCAAACTCTTCATTACGCATAGAGCGGAGCGCTCGCTTTAATAGCGGTACTTGTGCTCTCGCGCTAGCTTGCGTGAATGAACACCATTCAGCGCTATTCCAAAACCAGAGCGGAACTTGCAATGGATTCGTGGTATCACCGACCTTGAAAACTCGCCCCGATTCTTGAAATACTTTAGAATATTCGCCATTGGGGTCAAGAACAATAAACCTTGCGTTTGGGGCAATCTCGCTGTCACTCGATGCCTCTTTAGCCGCAGCGATTGACCACTGAATCAACCCTGCTACGGAACAAGACTTCCCGCTACCTGTGTTTCCTAAAACTGCAAGATGCCGTCCAAAAAGTCTGTCAGGGTCAACACAGACATCAGCATTTGCAGCCATGGGGCTTGTACCAATCTTTACACGCCTTTTTTAACCTGACTCAATGATGGCTCTTAGCTGTTCATCCGTCGGAATAAGAACTGGCTCGCCAACGCTTGGAAATCCGTGTACGCCTCGCTTGAATAAAAAGGTCTCACCATCCTTTTTAATAATGCCAAGCGGATTGACTCGCATCTTACGAAGAGGAAACGGCAAATCTACAAGGCCGTAGTCTTGAAACCCCTTACGTTTGGGAAATGGAGACCGTTCAACTGCTATCCATTCTACCTGCGCCACGATATGACCGGACTCAGTAGCAACGAGCACGTAACTATTGATACGAGGGAATGCTCTCGGAATGCCAGCATTTGCCGCTATTCCGTCTGGAGCTTCCAAATCCAGAGCTACCTTTATCTCATCCGGTGATACAAATTCGACTGCACCAATCCGTAACGAGGCCGAGTGCTCTACCGGAGAAATGCTCATGATTCCTCCTGACCATGTTCGACATGGGGAGCTGCAATACCCCGCGCTTTCAGAAGATCAGCCATTTTAATGGTAGTACGATCAATGGCTGGCTTGGGCAGGTAGTTGTCAACCAACGACTTCAGATCACCAAAATGCCCACCGATGAGAAGTGATATCTGTGCAGGTCTTTTAACCCGCTCGTAGAAATGTTTGATCCTATCTCCTTGGTCATCAAAACTAATGATTACCAAGTGTGTTGAAGGGATCGTTAGCATGTCGGCAATAACTCTATTGATATGGTCGTCACCAAAACTGTATCCGTAAACTACGACCGTCGAATTGGCACGACATACTGATGCAGCAAAGTCCCGAAACAGCTCAACGTAAGGGTATTCAGAGGTTTCTTTGTCCTTTGCTGCGTTGGGGTAGATAAGGAGATTCTCACACCCGTCCTCCAAGTACGTGCCGATATCGCTAGCGCCATACGGCAAAGCATATCGACGGACAACACCGTCTTTGGCACTCCAGTCCAGCGACCCGTGAAGCTTTGAATAGTGAACCACACCCTCCAAGTATCGCGGTTCTCCGCGAATACCGGGTGGGTTGTAATGCATATCGACCTCCATTCGGGAAGATCGGAAAACCGGATTAACAGACCCAACAAAACGATCAATCAGGCGAATACCAGCCAATTCAGAGCCGTACTCGATTATGCGGTCATAATTTGTTGTGAAAATATTTAGGCGTTCTCTCGTTGCTGAGCGACTTGCGAAGCTAATGAGAAAACTCATTAGGTACTCAGCCGCTTGTTGAGCATTGGTCGAATTGATAATGTTGTATTCACATTTCAGAATCAGATTTGCAAATTCTGCCAGACCATCCTCAAGCTCCCTTTCAAACTTGGAAAGGTTTTTTCTGATTTTCTTGCTCCCATATACATCTTCAGAAACATAGATACCCAAGCCTTTTACTAGCTCATTACAGACACGAATCTGGTCTTCAATATTCGCCTCACCGCGACCAGACTTAAGAGCACTTTCTTTGGAGGCCGTTGCAATTTGTTCTTTGAAAACAGAAAAGGGAATTTGTGCCATTCCCGCTCCGGCTTCATTTTTTGCCATCCAATGAAGTGAAGAGGATATTCCACCGCCCAGCAAAAGTGACAAATGCTCACTTTGAAACAGCGCTGTTAGCCACGGTTCAATCTCTGAACGAAGTTTCTCCGCTTCCAGCTCTTCGAGCTTGACAGGCTGGCGCTGATCGCGAACCTTATAGAGGTTACAATCGTTCCAACTGGCAAGGTTTGATTCTTCGTTCATATCCTAGACCCACTCTTAACTTCGATTTATCCAAATTGGCCGATCTCAAAAGCCCATTTTCCAAGCTACAAACTGACAGGGGACAAATCATCCAAAAATTCTGATGGCAACTCACCACTGGTAACAAGAAGCCTATCCCTTGCTCTTGTACAAGCTACGTACAGCAAGTGTCTTTCTGTATCGTATACTTCTTCAAGATCGGCATTATCGGCGACTGCTTCAATACGCTCCTGAGACGGAATAATCTCATCATCACAGGCCATTACAACAACCGCTCTAAATTCTAGTCCTTTAGCTAAGTGCATTGTGCAAATTGAAGCGTAACCGTGTGCAAGCTGTATGTAACTGTCTAGCTGCTTGTAAGTGATCCCTGCCTTTTCAATTGCCGATGCAGCTCTTGCTATTTCCTTGTCTGAACGAACAATCAAGCCGATTTCATGAGCCTCATATCCGTCGCCAGAAAGCTTCACCAGCCAATCTGCAACAAACTCGATTTCATCTTCGTGGGAATCAAAATTTCGAATGGTCGGTTCAGGGCCATTGAATACTGAGACGGTGCTGGTTCGATCATCTTCGTAACCATCAACATCTGCAACACTGGGGCCAAGCAAACGGTCTGACTGCATCCTTATCTGATGCGAAGTGCGGTAATTCACGCGAAGCGTTTTAGACCTGCCGCGAATATCAACGCCAAGGGATTTCCAAGAGAAAGCCTGCTGGAATATGCGTTGACCTAAATCTCCTGCAAAGAACAATGCATTTGGCTTTGCACCACCAAGCGCAGCAAGAAATCTAAGCTGCGGAATACTAATGTCTTGGGCCTCATCGACAACTACAAAATCAAAGGGACTGTTTTTCTTTTCTTCCAGGGAATGGGTTAGATCGAGGTATATGCCAGCCATAGATACTGAGTTAGTCTCAACCAATTCAGCATTTACCGTTTCAAATATCGTCCATAAAACTTGTCGCTGGGTTTCTGCCAGTCTGGTTTTTCGGCCTAATCTTTGAACGTCTTTGTATTCATCCCACGTATTGATCTGCCAGGCATCGACCACCTGAAGCCATTCTTCGAAAATGAATGCCACCGAATAGCGAAGTCCGTCAATGCCTTGAGAATGTTTCGAGATGAGTTCAAATAATTGCTCTCGATTGAGTAGCTTTTTGTTACTGACATTGAATTTGTGGAGCCGGACAGCGATAGAATCCATTGAATGGATTTCCAAGCGTTCCGCCAGTCGCGGTGTATTACCAATAAGGTGTTTAAGCTTTTCTTTTAGTGCGTTGGCCAGCGTGTCGGAGAAAGTCGTAAGCAAAACACGCGCTTCAGCATTCTCTCTCGCTAAATGCACTGCGCGGTGCAGTGCCACAATGGTTTTGCCTGTTCCAGCCGAACCGGAAACACGAGCAGGCCCATTGAAATCTTTTTCAACCAGTTCTTGCTGATCTGGGTGAAGGAATACAGTCCACTTCTCCCATGGTGCATCAAGCGCTCTCTCCAGCTCTTCCGTATCGACCATAGCACGGAATCTGCGCTGCGCATCAGGGTGTTCGAATGGATTGCTCTCTGGTGAAATAACTACTGGCGCTCTTGGCGTTCCACCAACGGCAATTTCAATGAGGGCTTCTGCGGCTTCTGCGGGAAGGTGATCCGACAATTCTAATATTGAATCTTCATCGGATGCCTTTACATCGGCCAACCACTCTGGCGGTACACCATATTCCAGTAACTTGTCATCATCAAAACGATCAAAAAGCAGAGGCTTAGGCGGTGGGGTAGATTCCACATTGACATAGTAAGGTACACGTATCTCTTCGACGCGCTCTCTGATTTCAACGAGCTGGGCGGCCCCCGTCTTGGGATGCGTTTCAAGTTTGCGTTTTTCGGCCCATTTATAGGCATCATCGTGGTGATCTACATAGCAGAGCAATAAGCTCGCTTTAGAGCGATGGACAATGATGCGTATGTCTCGATTAACACGCACCGACCAGAAATTCTTATCCTGAGCGCGATCCAGCTTATGGAAGCTATTACCTGGATTTTCAGGATTCATTTGTAGATCAAAGGCCGTTGTTTTAACGGCCTTTTGCTCATCGCCAGTCAGTTTGGCGAGGCTACTGGTAAATGAATCTGATATGCGAAATTCCATGGCCAGCCTCTCCTTAAACCCGATAAACTTTCATGACTTCATCGCCAAGGTGGTTGATAACCTTGACTGCAATGCGTCCGTTTTTAGGTTTATCAAATGGCCGTGATATATCGCTATTCAGCGTATCCCAGGCCTCTTGATTGATTTCTGCCTTCAGGGTTGTCTTGAGTGACTTGTATGGATCATTTGCACCGAGGAAATATGCCTGGCGAACGAAAAAGCTTTCTTCGTTGTAGTCTGTATCGATAAACCAGCAAGCGATGCCTTCGGCTCCGTCGCTACGCACTTCGCCAGTATTGGGGTGAAACACATCAACGCCGTTGATTTTGACTTGAATTTTGTCGTCTTCAGCATCCAGTACATCAATGTCCGGCTCACCAAAGATAACGAATAGATTGCCTTTTCCTGTATTTTTCAGGTCATCAGCCATGTGCAGGTCGGCATTCATGCGTGCCTTCAACACGGGAACACGGCCAAGTTTTTCAAATTCAGTAGAATGGGCATCATAGTTAAAGGCACAGGCAATCAACACATCAAAACCAGCGTCGGCGGCTTCTCTTGCTGCCTGAACTAGGTCGGGACGAGAAACTGTGCCGAATTCCGGCCCGATAAATATCGCGGCGCGTTTTTCTGTTTCAGTTTCGTCAATGTATTTGCCTTCGGCGCAGACCAAATCACCTGGCCAGGGAGACAATGAAATAAAGTCGATTTTGTCTTGCTTATTGGATTGCTGAACACCAGCGGTTTTAAGATTTTCAAGGATAATCTGAACAAAGTCTTGTTCGCCCTCAAATTCTTCTTTTTGATTCAAAGGGTCAATTAGCTCATCATCAACTCCTACCGTTAAGGCACGGTGTGGAGATAAGCTTTCTACAGTAAAAGGGCCTGCTACTCGTACCTTTTTTTTGTCTTCGTAAGGCCTATCATAAAGATATTTAAAATCAGCTTTCGCAGCTACTGACGCATCTATTTCTTTCTGTCTTTTTACACGTTGTTCCCACCAGGACTTGTGAGCACTCTTAGCTTTCTTTGACCACGAATCTTCCACCTCCCTAGGGATTTGCCATTCTTCCCAGTATTTACCAAGCTCTTTATTTAATTCAGTTCGAAGAGGTTCAAGCTTCTCCTGAAATTTTTCCCATATAACGTCTACTTCAGTATTGTTTGCTATAGCTTTTAGGGTAATGTGAGGCACACGTTCATATACAAATCCGTAACTAATATTACCTGCGGTCGGTTTAATGGAAGGAGCAGCGCGCGTAATATCTGCCTCTTTCTGTTGGCCCTCTGGAGAATCTGCAAGCAGATAATATGAAAATTTAGCGCCCATTATTCTAATTCTAGCTAGCGCTAATGCAACGCGAGAAGTGTCGATAGTGATCCAACGACGACCCCACTGCTCTGAAACATATGCAGTTGTTCCGGAGCCGCAAGTTGGGTCAAGAACAAGATCACCTGGATCACTTGACATTAAAATACAACGCTTAACGACTTCGATGTTAGTTTGGACAACATAAACTTTATCCATGCCACTTCCCGACGCAGTGTTAGTCCATAGATTCGATAACTCTTCCACCGCGTAATCGTTCCAATATCTCAAACTGGCAATAGATTTACCCTGTCGCCGAATACGACCAGCCTTAATTATTCTATTTGTACTATTCTCTGGAAAACCCCACCATCGTTTTCCTGGATCAAATTCTTTACCTTCAAAAGATAAACCATATCGCGCACCAGGGCCTGGCTTTGTGAATGAGACCAGCCTAGAAAGACGATCTACAGGAATTTTTTTTAAGTCTCGTTTTTCTTCCTTTGAGAGAGGCCTTAGTGAGTAGTCATCCTCAACAATTTGAGTATACTGACCCAGATCATCCAAACTCTTCGCAACTAGCGCTTTTCTGAATTTCGTTAGCTCACCATTCTTGCCGTACCATAATATGTAGTCGAGCCTTCGAGGTAGTCCAGTTGCACCGAGCGCCCCTGCCTTTACAAATGAGATCTGTGCGCAAAAATTTGTTTCTCCAAACACTTCATCTAGCACCGACCGAACACGATGAACATTTTCCTCGCCAATTTGTACAAAAATTGATCCGGAATCAGACAATAAATCTCTCGCGACAGTTACCCTATCTCTAAAATAGGTTAGGTATGAATTAATTCCGTCACGCCACGTATCTCTAAAAGCCTTCACCATTTCAGGCTCTCTAGTTATATGGTCGGATTTACCATCTTTGACATCTCTATTCTCTGTTGACCATTGAAAGTTAGAATTAAATTTAATCCCATATGGCGGGTCAAAGAAGATTGTCTGCACTTTCCCCCTTAAACCTTCTCTCTCAGCTAAAGATGCCATGACCTGAAGACTATCACCAAGAATCATTCGATTGGCCCAGTGAGCATCGTGCTGATAAAACTCAGTTTTAGCATCCTCACTTGGCAAGCCATTGAAGTCTGCAAACAGATCACCCATAAACCCCTGATCTTGTTCTTCGGCTTCCGCCTGGGCCTGCTCAGTTTGGCGGCGTAAATCGTCTATCAAGACTTTGGGATGAACTTTTTCCTGGATATAAAGTGGCGGCGCGTGGACAACCAGATCAGACCAATCTTGCTCATCTTTTCCGCGCCAGACTAATTGAGGGTCGAGGTCACGGTTACGGCGCTCGTAAGCAACACGAACTGAGCTTTTGTCTTTCTCATGAAGCACCGCTTCATATTCGGCAGTCGGAATGTTCTTACGTGATGCATCTTCGTGGGTAAGGGTTTCGACCTGCTTCTTGGCTTTGGGTTTTGTCGTTCTCGCCATGTTATTGTCCTTTCCCCAACGCTGTTTCTATCATCTTATTAAATTGCTCTTCGACTTTCTTTTTAAAATCATGCTCCATCTCAAACACATCCCCAAACTCAACAAAGGCCCACCTGCCATAACTTTTTAAATTGTTTACGCCTGGTATCCAGTAGGTATCCATCGTGAGTTTCTTTTCTTTAGCATCTTCTCTGCGGTAGCCTTTAATCTCAACAACGAGATTTAGTAGGTCTTCATTGCCATCGTTGATCTGAACAATAAAGTCCGGCCTGTATTTTCTGGTTTCTGAACCATAGCGATACGGAACCTCTAAACCAAGGCTATGGTTTTTAACGTAGGCGGTCACACGCTCATGTGACTCGGCAACACGGCAAAACTCAGCCTCCCAATCACTATCGAGGATCACCCAGTTAATATGCGATTTCAGTGGGTTGGTTTCCCACCTTTCGGTTTTCGAGGTATTAAAGCTGACATGCATTGTCGAGCCTGTTGGGTTATAGGGATCGAGTAGCGCTTTAATCGGCCTGTCTTTATTTTGCTCGGCTTGGGTAATGGCAGCGGTTATTCTCGAACAGGCCATATCCGCCAGCTCCTGATACATGAGCTGCGCAGGATACGTCTGACCTTTGCATACCAGACAGCCATCGAGCCACTGTTTGGTAATACGCTTGAGCTGGCCGAATAGGTGTAGTTTTGGCTCCTCACCAGGGTCTCGCCATTTGGTGTAAAGCAGGCGTTGAGTGAGATTGAAAAGTAATGTGGAATGTCTTAAATCGCCAGTGTGAATTAGGTTTAGATCAATTGTTTCACCAATAATGCCAGCATTTTGGGTAACGGATGGGCCGACCAGTTCGGGGGTTAGCTCAAGAATGGAGTCTTCATTGAACTCTGCGGTTAATCGCTCTTCCGGTAATTCAACACGATAGCCGGTTACACGCGGAAAACGGATTTCGAGGTGGTCACGCTGAGGGCGAACAGCTTTAACGTGAATGGTTTCTCGTGGTGGCTGCGGCGGTGCGACAACAGGCTTGGCGGTGAAGTCAAAGGGGATACCTAGAACGTCAGCATATTCGACATTGAAGCGGTTCTCTTCATTAAGGTCGTAGGATTGGCGTCGTAGCGCTCTACCGATTACCTGCTCGCAAAGGAGCTGCGTACCGAATGCTCTTACACCCAAAACATGGGTAACTGTGTTGGCATCCCATCCTTCAGTCAGCATCGAAACCGATACTACACAACGGATATTGCCACCCAGTGCGCCGTATTTTCCTACGGTATTCATTACCTCGCGAAGGAGGTCTTGGTCTGTGATGTTATCTGCTGCGCGAACGTCTTTGGTTCGCTCAATGATTTCGCGACGATAGCGGTCAATCTCATCTGAAGCCATAGCGCGGAAATTTGTATCCAAGGCTTCACCGGATTCCAGTTGCTCACTATCAATAAGCAGCGTGTTTGGTCTGGCTAGCGGATTTCCGTGGTCATCGAAGTTTCTGAAGAGTTTTAATCGGCCATTTTCAAGTTCGGTCGAACCGTCTTCGTTTTCACGATGAAAGCCTGAGATATAGTCAAAAACCAGCTTCGACGTTGAGGTATTGTTACAAACAACAATAAAACACGGCGGGACTTTTATGCCTTCTTTTTCCCACAGCTCGAAAGTTTTTTCGTAATGCCCGTACAGCGCTTCGAGTGCTGTTTTTAGCTTACTCGGAATACTTAAAGGATCGAGCGCTTGGCCTTTACCTCGTCCCTTTTTGGGCATTTCCGGCCCAATATGTTTCCATAGTTCACGGAATACTGGTACTTCTGCGCCTGGTATGTTATCGGCCACCGGAACACGCGGCAATTTGACAATTCCGCATTCAATGGCATCCATGAGTGAGAAATCGCTCATTGTCCAGGGGAATAGCGTTCCTTCGGCATAACCGGAGCCACTCAAGAAGAACGGTGTCGCTGAAAGATCAATAACTCGGTTAATGCCAAGTTTCTTTGCAAGGATTTCCAACCCTGAAATCCATAGGCGAGCAGCTTCACGATTGCTGTCTGCTTCTTTCTTTTCGTCGCCTTTTAAATCACCTTCCTCATCTTCCCCAGGCTTTTCTCGGTAACAGTGATGGGCCTCGTCATTTAGCACCATGACGTTCTTCATACCCATCAATTCAGGAACCACTCTCTGGAGCATTTGACCCTCTGTCTCCAGGGTATTTAGGTCTTCGCCTCTTTTGCCTTTGAGCAGCGCTCGCCCCCCAGCGGAAATATCCACACGCTCACGTAATTTGAATGCGTGATAGTTTGTAATCACGATCTTAGCCCGCTCTAAATCAGCCAGCATATCGCTTGGGACAATTTCACGGCTTTGATAGTAGCTATCGGGGTCGTTAGGCTGAAGTACGCGCAGTCGATCTTTAATCGTCAAGCCTGGTGCGACAATCAGGAAGCCACGAGTGAATTTTTTACTGCTTGGCTGGCGCACCGCATTTACCGTTTGCCATGCAATCAGCATCGACATAACGGTAGTTTTTCCCGCGCCAGTAGCCAGTTTGAGTGCTAGTCGCATCAAGCCTGGGTTTGCGTCTTCATTGGCGCTGGTCAAGTAATCGAGAAACTTTTTTCCTGACTTGCCCATTTTGGGGGCAACTTCCGTCAGCCAAATTGCCACTTCAACGGCTTCTACCTGACAAAAGAAAGGGCGGATTCCATTGAATTCATAATGCCGCCAGTGCTTGAGTAAGCGGGCGGTATCAGGAGTGACCATCCAATCTCTTTCGCTGGGCAGAACACGCCAAGCGTCTACATAGGTTCGCAACTCATTGATGATGGATATTGGATCGTACTTTTGCGAACCATCGCCTAAACCCATACTCTCATCGAACAAGTCCTTCGACTTGGCATCTTTGCGTTTTTTAGGCTTTGGGATGGGCGTAATGAATTCTGCCCGTCTTCGTGAATTGACGATATTGTGGGTAGGCAGGCCCTCTTCCATCTCCCAGTGGGCAGACGGGTATTCATAGGGCGAATTTAGTATTGGCTTTTTAAAAAATTCATCAGACATTTGTTTTTGTCATTTCCGTCTTATGATCGTTTCTGCTTCTGTTCTTCAATCCAATTCTCTACATCTTCTTGCTTAAATCGCCAACTGCCACCCACCTTAAAACCGGGCAACTTCCCGGCAGCGGCTAATTTGTAGGCGGTCTTCTCAGCAAGCTTCAAGTAGGCTGCCACTTCTTTTAAGGTCAAAATTTGATCTGTCATGCCGTAAGTGCCTGATTCTCTTCAGAGAGAATAGGGTAAAATATGGGAACCCACAACCGAAGATATGAGAATTGGTGTTTTTATAACCACAGCATCCAAGGGCTTCCCTTGGTCGCCTTCCACTGGCGAAACAGTGGTCGAGGTTAAGCAGCGAAATGCTTACGGTATCCAAACGGCGCACGGTTGGTCTTGATGAAATCATCGAGGGTTCCAAGGGGCTATGAAATGCTCAATGGTCGATGGGGGATCAAAGGGGGAGAGCTGAAATCTCAACCTTTGCCATGGGGTCTTGGGGTAGCTCGGCGGCTCCCCAAATGGTGATAAAACGGCCAATCGTTTGCTGGTGCTGTAATGGCTCGATGCCTGATAAGCACCACACAGCTCTTGTCTGATCGCAGTGTTCCGAGAGGAACCAAGGGAAGCGTAGAGCGGCCCAGAGGGTGCACGGGAGAACGGCAGTGATCTCCCTGCCAAGATGGTATGAACGTAGTACATACACATCTTGCGGTCGTCCTTTCCACCATTATCGCTAGATTCCAGGGGCTTAGCTTCTATGGAATTGTGCTGCGCACAAATGAAAAGGCCGACCGTAGTTGCGCTTCTACCGGAGCAAGCTTTTATGGAGCCACGCCGTCTTCGGGTGTCTCGTAAAGCCAGGGGTAGCAATGTGGATTCAGTTTCTCGACAACGCGATCTGCTAGGTCATTCCAGCATTCATAGGCAACTGTTGCAGCGCTTCTGCCAAAATCATCTGCGATTGACGCATCTATACCAGGTTCGTTCAGCAAGCGGTCTATTGCGCGGTTAGACAGTGTGCTTGCGGCATAGTGAAGCGCCGTTAAACCACTCTCGTCTTGCTCGTTCACATCATAATGTTGAAGAGCAATATCAAGTGCTTTCACGTCATCGTTTTCCGCAGCCGTAAATATATTTGGCACATCTGGCGGCACTGCTGTCCCTTTCCGCCCAAACAGTTTGGGTTTAGGCATAACCATGGGGTAGCACGTCCTCTAGCAATTGATCAATAATTTTCTCTTCTTCGGCAATGGGACTTTTGTTTTTCTTCAACAAAACGGTGCTCCCAGCCGTTGAGTTGAACGCGAATTTGAAGGTCTGCTTAGCAGAGAGTTTTCCCGTCAGCTCAGTCTCTTCCGTTTCGGGGTTTGTCGTGGCCTCGTACTTCACACCACCTCTGGTAACGACAGGATCGGTATTTTTATAAAAATACTGGTTGAGAACATTGGATATAGAAAATTCCGGCTGGTCTTTTCCATCGATCAGAAAAGTTAATTCGCCTGGCATATTCGAGCCTGTTTGCGGGTCTCGCCTTCGCCAAAGCTGTAATACGAACATATGGCAGTAGTCGTATTCCTCCAGCTCATCGCTATTGAGGTAGATTACCAATCCTGTGGCCGAAATTTGCCGTGAGCGGAATAACGCCAAATAAGCGAATTTGGCGTACCGTGTTCCAGGGATAGGCTCCATTTTACAGATGGTACGCGGTACATCTCGGTCGGCTTGGTTTGGAATGTTTTCCCAGTTCCCGTCAAGGTCGCGAACGGCGATCATTCCCTGTTCTTTAATTCGGGAGGGCAGAATGTACATGCCATCGGGATGTTCAATTTTCCCGTAGAGCGCTATGAATCCTTCGGCAACCTGCTTCAAGCGCTCTTCGGCGCTGCCTTCATTCGCATAATCGACAAGGCTTTTGAACTTATCGGACTCGATAAAGCTTTTAACGGGTTCCCAGTTGTGGTCGTTAAGTTGCCTGTCTTGTTCTTTTAACCATTTTTCCAGTGTTCTTTTCGAAAAAATGGTTCCCCCATTAAATTTTGCCAGGTCACGCATCAGGCTGGTCACGCCTGTGCGGCCACTTTCCCGTAAGTAGTCCTTAATCAGAACCTTCGCTTTTTTCTGATTCATTGCTCCGCCGACCGTGTGATTGTTCGCACTTTGTACGCAGTTTGGGTTCTATCTTGTTCGTTTTATGTAGCTGCATAGTAGCAAACATCGAAATCCATGGGCAGAACGCCGGATATATTGGAGGTCAGTGTGAGCAGCTACGAAAGAACAGCCCTACAGGCAGTAATTGGTCAAAAATTAGACGGCCAGTTTCAGAAACTCCTCTCTGAGTACGAGAGGCCAATCCAGCAGAAGCTTTTTGATCTGAAGCGCAAATGCGCTGAAGCCGAGAAGCTTAGCCCCGACCTAGCCGAGCGGGAGGCGGTTCCCTCCCGCCAAAGCGATGATTTGGAATACCTCTACACCTGTGCCGAGCAGGACTTGAGCGACAAGGTTCAAACCCAACGATTTACCAAGAAATCCTTGCAGGCGGCTCAGCTCCAGCATGGCTACGTTGGGTCGATCAATGACAAGTCAGTGGTTAATAGCATTCTGATCCTTCTGGTGATGGTATTCGCTGAGGCATTGCTGAACGCGGCTTTCTTCTCCAATGCGCATATGGTGGCAGGGCCAGCCGCCGCATTGCTCACCAGTTTTCTTATCTCCATGACCAATGTCGCCGTATCTGCCTGCGCGGGATTTTTTATTGGTCGCTATTTGAATTATGGATCAAACGCCCTGGGCAGCAGCGATGCCCATTTCAAGAAAAAGCGTACCAAAGCCAAATACCAGTTTTATGGCTTTATCGCTTTGATGGTTTTTTTCCACGTCACTGTTGGGCTGGTACGAGCACAGGAGACTATTGAAGCGGTCAGTCATTCACCGCTGGCTTATTGGCAAATGCTGCAAACCCCTGAAGCGATTTTTTTGATTCTGATGGGTGGCTGCATGAGCGTTATTTCCTTCCACAAGGGCATTCACAGTTTTGATTGCCCATACCCTGAAATCGGTCGATTGCAGCGGGCTGAAGCTGCGGCGAAAGATGATGTGCAAGACACGCTGGATTACTACCAGGAAGAAATAACCGTCTATTTCGAGGATGCGGAAAAGGAAATTGAATCTCCGGTGAAGAGCCAGAAGAAAACCGTCGAGCAATACAACAAGGCTGTTTCTTCATGTTTGGATGCACGTCGCCAGCTTGAACAATCAGTAAGAGACGCTGAAACCCATTGCCGTGGCGAACTCGCCGAACTCATCACGACATATCGCTGTATAGCTGGCGAAGAGCAGGAAGTGCCAATCGAGACACTGCATCAAATGGTGTCCTTCGAAAAGTATTTAGATGTCGATATTCCTGCTTTTCGTTCACTGCCAGAGTTGGCCTCGCACAAATCTGAATTACTGCTTGAGAAGAACCGAGCGGTAAATCGCCTTACCAGTATTTTTCAAACCGCTACTTCACCTGCTGGAGGTAAGTCATGAGAAGACGTTCACGCAGTAACAATATTCTGAAAACCGTTGGCCTTTCTTCTGTTTTAGCAGTTGGTATAGGTGGGCTTGGGTACATTACGTGGCAGTCGATGGGTAAAGCCACTGCCGATGAGTATGGCTGCTTTGCAGAAGCGCCGCAGCGCCAAACCGTGGTTTTGGTTGATGTGAGTGAGCCTAAGTTCAACGAAGAACAAACCCGCTCTTTGTTTCGCTATTTTAACCAGCTCTATAGCAAGCTTGAATTTAATGAGCGGCTAAGCGTAGTGACAACGGCTGAAGACCAGATTGGCTCTGTGCCCAAACCGCGCTTTCATGTTTGTGGGCAAGCCAGCAATCCGGCTCAGATTGAAGCCGTCAATGCCGATGCTGCAACCAGCGGATTTTTGGACAGGCAAAAAGAAAGACTCTTTGAGCACAAATTTGCGCCTGCCATGGCAGAAATACTTTCACCAAACACCGATAGCAGGCAGCGCTATCAGTCACCCATATTGGAAATGGTGCAAGGCATTCGCCGCTTCCACCCTTTACGCCCTGGTGATCGCTTGGTTATTGCCAGCGATTTGATCCAGAACAGCGACACGGTGCAGTTTTGCCGCACAAAAAACGACATGCCGCCTTTTTCTATTTTCAAGAAAAAGTCCATCTACGGTCGCTTAAAGCCCGAGTCACTGGAAGGTATTGACGTAGAGGTTCTCATGATCCAACGCCATGGCTACGGTGTGAGCGATCTTTCGCACTGCTATAGCGAGGAAGAACTGCGTCGATTTTGGAAAGACTATTTAATTTCAAATGGTGCGGCTAATCCGAGCTTCGTGCGAGTCCGTCACGGCGTTATCGGGGACTAATGCTATGCGCCAAAGCGGACAGCAAGCAGAACACTTCCCAAGCCTTTTAATTATCACTGGCTTGTTGGCCTGGGGTAGTTATCAGGCTGGTGAACTCAATATCGGCGGCGAGCTGCAATGGCTGCCTGCCGTTTTATATGGGTTCACAGCGTTGTTCGCTTTGCGCGTTTTTATTCAATTTTTGAACTACCTAGCAATTTTTCTGGAATGGCTGAGTGCTCATAAGTCTACGGGGAAAGGCGGAACGGCCAAGTGGGGAACATATAAGGATTTAAAAGGTGTTATTTGCAAGGAGGAATCCGGGCCATTTCATGGGCGCACAGCTGACAGCGAAAAACCTTTATTTATCGATTTTGAATCCAATTCTCTTACCGTGGGGCCAGCAGGATCAGGCAAGGGAATATACAGTGTAATTACGAATGCATTGTCGATCAAAAAATCAAAAGTAATCAACGATTTTAAAGGCGAGCTTAGTTGTGTTTTAAAAAAGCCTCTGGAAGCGCGTAACGAAAAAGTTCGAATTCTTAATCCTGGAAAAATCTGGCACGAAATTCTGGGAGATGGCGATTGCTATAACCCACTAGACATTATAGCCGTTGATATGGAGAGGCCTGGAGGTCTGCTAGACGTTCCAGACGACCTGAAAGAAATCAACAATCAGTTACTACCTGAGCCCGCTGAAAGTAGTAAAGACGATAGCTACTGGCGTGATGGTGCACGTAAATGCATCGGTATAGCGATGCTTATCGAGTGCATGATCGAGGGCAGAGATGCTCTATTAATGTCTGTTGCTTTGATGGTCGATGATAGAGAAGCATTAGAACATAACCTTCGCTGGGTAGTAGGCATTGACTTAGAGGGGCAGCCTTTATCCGATGGGCCAATGCCGATTGAAAAATGTACTTGGGCAAAGGTCCACGAAATTCAAGAGCTTGCAGAGTTTGTTCGCTGGCTACGTGGTCAGTGTAAAAGCATTCTTGATCTCATGAAAGGTGGAGAGAGTAAGACCTTCGACTCCTTTCTTTCAGCCGCTCAGCTTTCGATATCTGCGTTTTCATTCGGAACTTTATCTCGTTCATTAAGAAGATCGACATTCAGCATGAGTGACCTTAAAGATGCACAAAGCCCCACAACCCTCTTGATAGTTATTGACCCAAGCAAGCTTGAAACATACTCAAAATATATAGGATTAATTCAGTGGTGTGTACTAACCGAAATAAAAAGGCATCCTGACAAAGATTGCCCTGTCTACTTCCTAATGGATGAGGCAGCAAACTTCAAAATATTTGATCTTGAAGGGCTTCTTACGTGGGCTAGAGGCTATGGAGCAAGGCTAAAAATATACCTCCAAAATTTCACAGCTTTTGAAAAGCGCTATGGAAAAACTATTGTCGAGACACTCCTTTCTGAAACTCAAATAAAGGAATTCTTACCTGGCCAAAAATCCCCAAAAACATTGAAGATTATAAGTGACTTGCTTGGCGAACAAAGCGTGATGGCCTCCAGCTTTTCAAAATCTGAGGCCGAATACAAAGAAAGCACCAATGAATCCGAAAGGCTGCTGCTAAAGCCTGATGAAGTCCGCCGACTCAAAAACGGAATTCTAATCGTGAATGATCTCCCTCCAGTTTTAACAGAGCCAGTTTCCTATGCAGAGATAGAACCATGGAGAGAGCAGGCTGACATAAATCCATTTCATAAGAAACCTTTCTTGAAAAAAGTGAAAATCAGACTTCGCGGGGGTGATTATCAATGAGCCATTACAAACCCAAACGTATTCGGTGGGGGAAGGTTTTTGCTGCTTTCATCCGCAGCATTGCAGGAATTATCAGCCGTTGGCCTCTGCTTTTGCTTGCAGCATTTTTAGTTTCACCCATCGGGCCTCATTTGCGTTGGCAATACACCTACCAACAGCACGGCTCCTATCGCTACATGATCGACTGCCAGTATATCGGTTCAAGAGGTTTTGTCCGGTATCGCGAAAGTGGTGATTGTCCTGTCTTAACCATTATCGACAGGCGGAAGCATTAAACAGATTGGTAATCAGATTTGTCAGCAATGGCCTTCGGCTGACAACACTTTTCAATATTTGTGAAGGCTAGGTGGAGATTGATTATGAGTGAGAAAGAAAATGATAGCGTTGGGCGCAAGCCGGATTTTATCGCGTACTCCGTACGTGATACACGCGATGGCAAAGGCGATTGGAATAAGGTGGGTGCAGCCTGGGGGCATCGTGACGGTCAAGGCATTGACCTGCAACTTGATGCTACACCAGTCGATGGCCGCGTGACACTTCGAGAATTGCGTGATGAACGCATGAATTCTTATGAAGATGAACGCCAGGCTGAAACTTCAGAGCGCAGCTCTGAGAGGAAAGAAGGTCGTGGCCGCGCAAGATAGCGAAAGGCAAAGCATTAGCTTTGCCATGAGCGAGCCGTCTCTGCGAGAACAGGCCCCGCCCAGTTTACGGCGGGCGGGGTCTGTTCGAGGGCATTTTATTGCAGCAAATGATCGCGTAGAAAAACCGACAGCGCATGATTTGAATGACGGTGATCGCAACAGAGATGACGGTCGCAATGGCTCGCAAATGGTAAAGCGTCAAAAACCCCATCCTGAATTAAAGCCAAGTTATGCCCATTACTTGAAAAGAACTTCGTTTAACCAGGAGTGGATTCGAGAACAACGAGCCGAAAAAGTCCGGCTATTTGAAACACAACGGCTGATTTCGCCGCAACAAAATCGGCTGTCAGAGCCAAGTTTGGAGCGATAAAAAATTGGCCTATACGAAATAAATTAAGATTTTATTAACGGATGAGACCGTAAAATGAATATAGATATGCTACGCATCGCAGTTTCTTTACTTGCGATTTCGTCTTCCAAAGACAAAAGATTTTGCACTTTTATTTGCACAATACTTTTGCGTCGCTTTTCTCATCCTTTTCAGGTTGCCAGTTCAAAGCTGGTGATATGTCTACCGCGAAAGGAGGAAGACCATTGACTGATATAGATAAGTTCAAGTTGACTGAAGAATGGGCTTCTTCTCAAACATTACCTGTGATCGAACCGCCAAAATGCGATATTGAAAAGTATCGCGAGCATGTGCAGGAATTTGATTTAACACCGGATGAAGAAGCTGAATTATTAAAAAGCCTGTGGCTGATAATGGCGGCTTTCGTTGATCTGGGATTTGGGGTAGATTCAATTCAACTCCTTTCCGCATCCGAGCAAGAGCCAGACACAGGGCCTGATTCCGGCAAAGATGGGCAGGACGAACGATTAACACCGAATGGAGGAATACATGACGACTAACGTACAAAAGGCTGTCATCTATTGCCGCGTATCCAATAAAACACAGACGACGCGGGGCGATGGCCTTGGCTCTCAGGAAACACGCTGCCGTGAATACGCCAAATATAAAGGCTATGAAGTCGAAAAGGTCTTTACCGATGATGTATCCGGTAGCCTGATCAAGCGTCCTGGAATGCAAGCGATGCTGGCGCATATGAGCAAGAACCGCAAAAACCCGCGTGTGGCCATCATTGATGACATCTCCAGGCTGGCTCGCGGCCTGGATGCTCACCTCCAGCTTAGAGGCGCTATTGCCAAGGCAGGTGCAACACTGGAATCGCCATCCATTGAGTTTGGCGATGATTCAGACAGTGTATTGGTAGAGAATCTGCTGGCCAGCGTATCGCAGCACCAGCGGCAGAAGAACTCTGAACAAACGCTCAACCGCATGAAATCTCGCCTCAAGAACGGCTACTGGGTATTCCAGGCTCCAGTGGGCTACCGATACCAGAAAACCTCTGGCCAGGGCAAAATACTGGAACGCGATGAGCCTATCGCCAGCATTATTCAAGAAGCCTTGGAAGGCTATGCTTCTGGCCGCTTCCAGTTGCAGGTAGAGGTTAAACGCTTCCTGGAATCCTTCCCCAACTACCCACGAGACCGCAAAGGCGAAGTCCGCAATCAGCGCGTGACCGATCTGCTAACCAAGGTGTTATATGCCGGATACGTCGAATCTGCTGACTGGGGCGTGAACCTGCGCCCTGGACGGCATGAAGGATTAATTACCCTTGAAACCTATAAAAAGATACAAGACCGCCTGAAAGGTAATGCCTATGCTCCGGCACGCAAAGATATAAACCTGGATTTTCCGTTGCGTGGATTTGTTTCTTGTGGCGAATGCGGCCATAACCTGACGGCCTGCTGGTCAAAAGGTAAGAAAGCACACCACCCTTACTATATGTGCTTCAAGAAGGGCTGTTCCAGCTATCGCAAGTCTATTCGGCGCGAAGTGATTGAGGGGGAGTTCGAGCAGTTCCTGTTATCTCTCAAGCCTACCAAAGAGCTATTTAATCTCGCACTTGCAATGTTTAAAGAGCTGTGGGAATACCGTGTTGAATACCAGAAGACGCACAGCAAATCGCTTCAGTTGGAAATGAATAAGACCGAGAAGAAGATCGAGCAATTGCTGGATCGTATCGTGGATGCAGAATCAACGGCGGTGGTCAGCGCCTATGAGAAACGTATCGGTGAACTCCAGCTCGAAAAGCAGATAATGCAGGAAAAAGTCGCCAATTGTGGCCGTCCGTTAAGAGGCTTTGATGAAAGTTTTCGAACCGCAATGGATTTTCTCTCAAACCCGCATGAACTCTGGGCTTCAGAGCGCATTGAAGACCGTCATGCAGTGATGAAACTTACTTTTGCAGACAGATTAGCGTATGTACGTGGGGAAGGTTTTCGAACCCCCGAAACTACCTTACCTTTCAAAGCGTTAGGTGGTATTTCCGGGGGTGAAAACAAAATGGCGCACCGGGGAAGATTCGAACTCCCGACCCCTAGATTCGTAGTCTAGTGCTCTATCCAGCTGAGCTACCGGTGCTTCGCCAAAGGCAAATGGCGCGGGGCAATGCATGATTGCCTGCGCGAAGCGGAAACTAATCCTAAAGCCGGGGGATTGCAAGCCCTGTCTGTAGAGAAAAGTCATTTTTTTGTCATTTATTTTTAAGCCACTGCTTTTTACTGAGGCAACGGTTTCCCGACTTTATCTTATGAGGGCTGGTGAATAAGGTTCTATCTGTTGCCAGAGGGCCTTGTTGTATGGGCATGCTTTGTTTACTCTGGCGATGATACAAAAATGCTGGAAATTTTCCGGAAATTTTAAGGAATATAAATGCGGGGTTTTCATTTTTACTGTTTAAGGTTTGGGGTGGCGTTCGCGTTGATGGGGGCCGCGGCCTGTAGTCGTGACTGGCCCTCATTAAGTGAGGGGGATGCCTGGGAGAGGCTGGAGTCAACACAACAAAAGATTATCGCTTCGGACCAAAACAGTAGTGATGACCAAAACGGGACAGCCCAAACCGTGGCCGATGAGGACAGCAAAGAGGCCGCGGTGAAGAGGGCGGATTCCAAGACAATAGAAGGTTCCGAGACAATATCCGGAAGGTCCCCCGCAGATGGACAAAAAGCGCAAGAGAATGCCCTATCAAGATTAGCGGCTGATTTGGCGGCCCAACGTCGCGCCGCTGATGCCAAAGCGGCAGAGATACAAGAATACCGGACAATAATAAAAGGCATCAGGGAGGATTTGGCACAACAGTTCGCGTTGTTGGCCAGACAACCGGCATCAGCCGGATCGCGTCAACAAGAATGGAATAGCGCGCAGATCAATTTAAGCCGCCAGGAAAGTCAGGTGGATCTGATGGCCCGTGCCGTGCGGCAAATAGAAATGCAGTCCCGTCAGGCGGCGCAGTTGATTGAGGGTAAGGCGGTCACTGCTCAGAATGTGCAAATTGTGTCTTATATAGCCGGCCTATCCCAGCGGGTCGCGGGGGTTTTATCTTCGGCACAGGCCAAATTGCAGCAGGACAAAGAAAAATTTTCAGCATTAGGACGGCCCTGAGTTGGCCGTGGAAAAAGATGGCATGTGCACCAGCCCATCGCCGGCGGGCGGGGCCAAAGAGCATTGGTGGATCCGGGCACAGGATATGCAAGAGCGTGGCAATAGGGAGAGAGTGAATGGCGGACGCGTCATGGCGTAATAGCGTTGCGATTACAGTTAAAATCACACTCATGCTGGTCCTGACGTGGGGGGCAGTGGCCTTTAACGTTCAGGCCGGGGGTATGGAAGAGGCCCATCCGGTGGTGTCCGGCACAGAGCGGCCAAAAAGAGTGCCCGGCACGGATTATGCTATTGCCGGGGCGCATCCCTTGGCTGCGGCTGCGGGGGACGAAATTCTGGCCGCGGGGGGAAGCGCGGTTGATGCCGCGATAGCTATGCAGCTGGTCTTAGGGTTGGTTGAACCGCAGTCATCAGGCATTGGGGGCGGTGGGTTTATGCTGCATTTTGATCCGGCGGCAAAGGGGGAGAAGCTATCGGCCTTTGACGGACGGGAAACGGCGCCATCGTCTAGCCGTCCAGACCAATTTGCGCGTTACGCCGGAAAGGGACGCGATGGATTTTACGACGCGGTCTTAGGGGGGCATTCTGTGGGGACGCCGGGCGTTGTGGCGCTGTTGGCAAAAGCCCATGCCCGTTATGGCGTATTACCGTGGGCGCGATTGTTTGACCCGGCTATAAAATTGGCAGAGGCAGGTTTTTTGGTGACCCCGCGGCTGCATTATTTATTGGATCGTGACCCGTTATTACGAAAAATGCCCAAAGCCCGGGCCTATTTTTACGATATGGACGGTGGGGCGCATCCTGTGGGTTATCGTCTCAAGAATCCTGAATATGCCGCAAGTTTACAAATGCTGGCTCGTGAGGGGGCCGCGGCGTTCTATACAGGGGCGTTGGCGCAGGATATTGTGACGGCCGTTCAACAGGCGGTTTCAAACCCCGGACATCTCAGCCTTGAAGATATGGGGGCTTATGAGGCAAAGGTCCGCGCCCCTGTATGTGGGGCGTATCGTATATGGCATATTTGCGGGATGCCTGCGCCCTCTTCGGGGGGGACAACTGTTGCCGCCATTTTAGGAATGGTGGAACGATTTGAGCTCGCAACATATCCGCCGAACGATCCTGAGGCTATACATCTCATATTAGAGGCAAGCCGATTGGCCTTTGCCGACCGAAACCGCTATGTTGCGGATGGCGATTTTGTGACCGTGCCAACGAATGGACTGATTGATAAAAGCTATTTAGCAGAGCGGTCTGCCCTTATTGATGCAGGCAAGGCCATGGGCAAAGCCGTTGCCGGTGAGCCGCCAACGGATCATCCCCTTGCGCGTGTCAATGGCTATACGCCGGAATTACCATCGACAACGCATTTTGTCATTGTTGATGGTGCGGGACGTGTCGTCTCTATGACGTCTAGCGTGGAAAATGCCTTTGGCAGTCGTGTCATGGTCGGGGGGTTTTTCCTCAACAATCAACTGACGGATTTTTCTTTTGTACCAGAACGTGAGGGTGTGGCTGTCGCCAATGCATTAGCCCCGGGAAAAAGGCCGCGCAGTTCAATGTCACCAACGATTGTGTTGGACCGCGAAAAACGACCTGTTCTGGCCATAGGGTCGCCGGGAGGAAGTAATATCATCGGCTATGTGGCGCAGAGTTTAATTAATATACTGGATTGGGAAATGGATGTGCGGACGGCTATTAGCCAGCCCCATTTCCTGAATAAAAATGGGCAGACATATTTAGAGCGGGCAGATCAGGTCACAGAGTTACAGGCGGCCTTGGCGGCAAAAGGCCATGTGGTGCAACAACGGACTTTAAATAGCGGTCTGCACGGGGTGAAGATTGAATATCTGCAGCCTGCATCAGGGCCTATGATACGACATCTGACAGGGGGCGCGGATCCCAGACGTGAAGGGCAATTTAAAGTAGGCCGACACGTCGTGATCAAAGACCCGTTGCGAAAAGAACAGTAGGTATTTTAGGCGCGGCTTTTGATTTCTTTTTCCAGTTCTTTGGCCAGAGCTTTTATTTCTGCAGCTGCGCGGCCGCGCGGGGCAGATTCAATGACACCTTTTCCTAAAATCAGACTGGAGGCAAAGTCCTGTCTGTTTCCTAAACTGCTCTGGAAGACGGGAACATCAAAGGCCCCCAAGGCGTGGCGTAATTCTTCGGCCATTTTTCCACGGGGCGGGACCCGATTGAGTACCAAATAGAAATCACGGCTTTGGCCCCGGGCCATGTTCAGCGTGGGATTTACAGCCCAGATATCCATGGGGCTGAGCTGCGCCGGAAGCAAGACGATGTCGGATAATTTAATAGCGTCAATGGCGGTCTTTTCCGCATGAGGTGGCGTGTCAATAAACACATAATCATGATCTTTTGCTAATTGCCTGGCCTCGCTGGATAGCCGCCATCCTTCGGCTTGCCGCTGGCTGAGCCTTTCACAGGGGAGGCCGTTATTTTGTCGAAATTCAAACCATGTGGCAAGACTGCCTTGGGGGTCGCTATCTAACAATGCGACACTGCGCCCTGCGGCATAGAGGGCCATCGCCAGTTGGATAGTGACTGTGGTTTTGCCGGCTCCACCCTTTTGTTGGGCAATGGTAATGATGTGTCCCATATTTATCCCTTAACCGTCTCTGTCGCCGCTGTCGTTCTATGTATGACAATTTCCATAAGTGTGGATAACATCCATTTGTTATGGTACCGCAATTATTGTGCAATGCAATATCAATAATTTCAAAGGCATTTCTTTTTGTATTGTTTGTGTCATTTTTTTGTTTTTGCGGACGACATAATGACATGGGCCGGGAAAGTTAATCGGAAACAACTGCCATGCTGATCGCTATGCAATAATATGAGCTCTCCCCCATGGCCCTTAATTAAATCTTTTGCGATGCTAAGGCCCAGCCCGCTGCCCCCGTTGGCACTGCCAGAGAACGGTTGAAACAAATAAGGACGGATTTTATCAGGGATCCCTTTGCCGGTATCCATGATATCGATCTGCAGGGCTGTGGTTGTCTGTTGGGCATGAAATGTAAGCGTGCCGCCATGGGGCATGGCCTGTTGCGCATTACGACCTAAATTCAGAAAAATACGAAACAGTTGATCGGTATCCGCATTAATGACAAGGTCATCAGCGATGTTGTTGTCCACTTTTATTGTGTTATGGGAATCGAGTCCCAAAGATAAAGTGACGTCATTGACCAGTTCTTTAAGTGCGATAGGGGCGAAGACTGGCGGATGTTCCTGTGCCCGGCCATAGCGCAGTGTGTTTTCGCATAAGGCGATGGCCCGGTCTACGGCCCCGAACAGTCGGGGGGCCATTTTTTGGACAATAGGATCATCTAGCGTCGACAAATGGTCTGATACAAGTTGGGCACTGGCCAGAATATTGCGCAGGTCGTGATTAATTTTGCTGACGGCAATCCCCAAATGGGCCAAATGGGTCTTTTGATTTAAGGCTTGCCGGAGTTGGTCCTGTAATTCTACGAGTTCGCGCATGGTTGTCCCGATTTCATCTTTTCGACTGGAAGGGGGAAGGCGATTACTGCTGTCTTCGGGGGCTTCGCGGAAACGCACCATGCTTTCAGTAATACGGCGAATAGGATGGACCATCAGCGTATGTAAGCTGAGGAATACTAGTCCTGCTGTAATCAGTGAAATAATAATGGATAATAGCAAGATGTTCCGGGAATAAAGAAATAAAGCATGACATAAAGGTTCTTCGCGCAAGGATATCTGAACGACCTCCTGGGTGCCGCTTCGGGCATAACCAGTGACTTCGATCAGTGAAAAGTCATGCTGTTGCATTGTAAGATGACGCAGCATGGTCAATAGCGCATCTTTCATTAGTGTGAGTGCGCTAGCCTCACGCAGGTCGTAACGACCGACAAGTTTCATAGGGGCTTCCTGCCCCAACACAATCTGTTTGTTGTCAGCGCGTTTGCGAATAATGGCCTCTACACCGGCGGTGCTGAGCAATTCACGGGTCAATTTTTCACTGACCATATAGTCCGGGGCGGCTTCGATCGCGAGTGAGGCAATTTGCGCCGCGACCAATCGTTCTTCCAGCCATGTTTTGCGGTATTGGGCCATAGAGGGCAGATAAATCAGAACCTCTGCCAGCATCACAAAAGAAATGGTCAGTAATAAAAGGCGCGTTGAAAGGCTTCTGGCCAGTGGGGAAAATTTGCGTTTTAAAGGCATATTGAACCTGTCTTCAGGGCAGCATTCTAAACAGTATTCGTACCATCTTACGGGTTTTTTCATTGAACAGGGAGGGGGTATAAAAGCTCCCGGAAACACGTTTGCTGATTTCCCCGTATGTGGGATAAGGGGCAATCATATTTGCCATGGCGGAAATGTTTAATTTTTGACTGATCGCCAGCTGCCAGGACTGGATAACTTCGCCGGCATGCGGGCCGATGATAGTGGCTCCCAGAATTTTCCCCCGCCGTGTCGTCACGACCTTAATCATTCCGCCGGTGTGGCGTTCGGCCTGTGCGCGGTCGTTTTCTGAAAATGGCCAGCGTAATATGCGTAAATCCTGGCCATGATTTTCGCGCGCCTGATCTTCGCGCAGTCCGACATGGGCCATTTCTGGATCTGTGAAGGTCACGCGGGGGACTGCGCGGTGATCGACACTGGAAGGTATGCGAAATAAGATGTTGCGAATAATGATACCAGCGTCATATCCAGCCATATGGGTGAATTGATAACCGCCCGTAACATCGCCAATGGCGTAGATGCGCGGGTTAGACGTGCGTAAGCGTTTATTGACTGTGATGCCGCGGGCGTCATGGTCCACTTTGGCGGCATCAAGATTTAGGGCACTAAGATTAGGCGTGCGCCCTGTAGCCACCAATAGATGACTGCCATGGATACGGTGGTCCTGTCCTTTAATAAGATGTTCAATAGTATAGCCGTGATCGGCATCATGGTGGATATCTTCGATCGCTGTTATGGTGCGAAGATCAATACCCTCCTCACGTAACTGAGCCAACAGCAGGTTACTCATTTCCGGATCGTCCTGTTCCATGAAGGCAAGTGCCAGAACGGTTACTCTGGCCCCCAGCCGGTGAAATGCCTGGGCCATTTCCAAACCGATGGGGCCACCGCCGATGATGATGAGATGTTCAGGACATGTCGTTAGGTCAAAAATATTCTCATTGGTTAAATAAGGAACTTTATCCAGTCCCGGAAGTGGCGGGATTGCGGGTTTTGATCCCGTGGCGATAACAAAACGTTTTGCACGAATTTTTTGCGTACCCGCCTGCAGTGTTTGGCGGTCGATAAATTGCCCGGTGGCCGTAATGACATTGACGCCAAGGCCGGTGAAGCGTTCACGAGAGTCGTTGGGGGCAATCGTCTTAATCACATCATGCACATGTTGATGAACAGCGGAAAAATTAATTTCTGTGGCCGGGCGGGAGAGGCCGAATGCGGCGAGTTGTGTGGGGCGGTGTGCCGCATGGCCCGCAGCCAGAAGGGCTTTTGACGGTACACAGCCGTAATTCAGACAGTCTCCGCCCATTTTTTCAGCTTCGACCAGAACGGTATCGGCACCCATCTGGCTGGCACCAGCCGCAACCGACAACCCGCCAGAACCTGCCCCGATTACACAAAGGTCAGTTTTTAGAAGATCGGTCATGTGTCTGTCCTTTATGTTGAATTACTTTCTTATAAATCAGGGGTAGTAAGGCTAATACAGATAAGCCCAGTAGGGGCATCAAGACAGCGGGCTGGAAAATCAAGCCAAGGTCAGGGTTTTGTCCGGCGGTCAGAAGTGCGTCCAGCCCATTACCGATACTGGCGTAGACAAAGCTGCCGGGAATAATGCCGATGAAGGTGGTGAACATATAAAGACGTAGGGAGATGCCGAGAAAGGCCGGGGCAAGGTTAACGATAAAAAAGGGGAAAACAGGAACCAGCCGTAGGACAAGCAGATAGCTTACGGCACCATCCTGAAAACCTTGTTCAAAGCGTTTTATCCAGGGACTGACTTTTGTGGCGAGACGGTCATGAAAGGCCGTGCGTGCGGCAAGAAAGACAACAGTGGCCCCAATGGTGGCGGCAAAGACAACAATTATACCGCCGAGCAGGGTACCAAATAAAAATCCGCCTAGAATTGTCATGACAGCCCCACCGGGCAAGGAAAAGGCGACCACAACAATATAGCTCAGCATATATAATAGTAGAGTGAGTATCGGGGCACGTCTTAAAAACTGTTGTAAATCGTCCTTATGATCGGCAAGGGTTTGCAAAGAGATAAGCTGCGTGCCATCCAGACCAAAAAACAGGACCAGCCCTCCGGCTAATATCGTCAGGGGAAGCCAACGAGGCCACCGATGTCCGGTGCCGTTATGGGTGCCGTTTTGATCGACCATATCCGTGTATGGGTGCGGATCAGGTTCTGACACTTTTTTGTCCCTTTGATGGCAGGTTGATGCAATGGTGCTGTGTGTTTAGATTTAATATTATAGTTGTAGTATGAGGCAGATAATATACAAAGTCCTTCACTAATCCGTGATCAGGCGCAGGTTGGATTATTTTTGTTGCGAGCATTGACTCGTACATATTTTATCACTATACAGCGGGGCTTAGTTTTACCGCGTTGGGAATATCCCGGTGCCTTTCGCTGTCATCGAAGAAAATAGCGATTTTGATAGCGATATATCAGGAGACATACTGTGAAACGTACATATCAACCAAGTGTTCTGGTTCGTAAACGTCGTCATGGCTTTCGGTCCCGTATGGCGACTGTGGGTGGTCGCCGTGTGATTGCCAATCGCCGTGCAAAAGGACGTAAGCGTCTTTCAGCATAAACGACGCTAAAAGAACAATTAAACGGGACCGGCACTGAGTAATCAGTTGCCGGTTTCTGTTTTTAGGCCGGGATGCGTTGTGAAGATGGTAAAATTGACAACGAACGATGAAATGTCAAAGTCTGAGGGGCAGGACGCTTCTGGGCAAGTGACAAGTTTGGTCGTATTGAAAAGGCGGCGTGAATTTTTACGGGTGGCGGCGGGCCGCAATAAATGGGCCACGGGGAGTTTAATTTTACAAGGCTTGCCAAGAATGCAGAACACCCCGGACGGTAATGACCAGCGTACAGTGGGTATATCCGGAAGTTCTGCTGATGTTTCTTCGGGGGGCACAGCGCGAGATATGAAGGGCTTTGGGGGGAGAAAAGGGCCACGTGTTGGCTTTACCACCAGCAAAAAAGTCGGCAATGCGGTGGCCCGTAATCGGGCCCGCCGCCGTTTGCGCGAAGCGGCACGTCAGGTTTTACCGCATTTTGCACGTGAGGATTATGATTATGTGCTTATCGGACGCCCAGAGACAGTAACAGTGTCTTTTACGCAGATGATTCGCGATTTAGAGCAGGCGATATCAAAGGTAAATGCGCCGCGCAGGCGTCCAGTGAAGGGGAAAACGGGGTCTGGGGATAGAGTATTCACATCAGGAAAAAAGCCACGTAAGGCCCGCAGAGGACCAAATCGGGGTGTAAAAAATGCAGAGAAAGAGGAATAAGATGGTCAGTCCGCTATCTTATGTCTTGAAAGCTGTTATCTACACTTATAAATATGGCATTTCCCCAATGCTGGGACCGCGTTGTCGTTATTTGCCGACATGTTCCGATTATGCTCTGGAGGCCATTAAGAAATATGGTGGTGTAAAGGGCGGTTGGTTAGCAATCTGTCGGATATGTCGGTGCCAGCCATGGGACGGACATGGATATGATCCTGTGCCAACACAGTGGATGGGATATAAAGCAGCTATGCATCAGGCCGATAAGGCGGCCAGCGATGCGTCACCGCAGAAAGAAGAAGGTCCTGAGGGATAAGTCAGGCCCAACAGAATTTGGAAAGATAAATGCAAGAAAACCGTAATCTCCTGTTGGCATTGGCCGTCTCTTTGCTGATTATGCTAGCGTTCGATTTCTTCTATCTTAAACCGGCTAAGGAAGAGCAGGCCCGTCAGGCACAGCTAAATGCGCAGCAAAGTGCGGATATGGGACTGGCGGCGCTGCAACAGCAGGTCAAAGTGACCCCCGTATTTCAAAGCCGTGAAGAAGTCTTGAGCAATAGCGGGCAGCGTATCAATATTATTTCACCACGTATTAACGGGTCCATCTCATTAACGGGCGCCCGCATAGATGATGTGGTGCTGGCGGATTATAACGATTCATTGGAGGACGATGCGTCACCGGTGACTTTGTTACAGCCCCGGGGGACTGGTGAAGCCTATTATGCGGAATTTAACTGGTTGGGACTGGAAGGCGATACACAGGCCCTTCCTTCTGCAACAACGGTCTGGAAAGCGGATAAAACGGAATTGCGTCCGGGAGAAGCTGTGACGTTAACGTGGGATAACGGTTCCGGTTTGCTTTTTACGAAAGTGATTGGTCTGGATAAAAACTATATGTTCACCATCACCCAGACTGTTAAAAGCCAGGCCGCTTCACCGGTCGTGCTGGCCCCCTATGGTCTAATTTCGCGTGAAGGCCGTCCTGAGACCAGTGGATTTTACATTCTCCATGAAGGAGCGCTTGGGGTTTTTGACGGTGTGTTGGAAGAAATTGATTATGACGATATGGAAGACGACCCCACTATTGAGCTGAAAAGCAGTGATGGTGGTTGGCTCGGGATAACTGATAAATATTGGTTAGTGGCCATGATTCCAGATCAGGAACAAAATTTTGTTGCACATACCCAGCATCGTATTGTGAACGGTAAAAACCGTTACCAGGTTGACTTTATGGGGATGCAGAAGGTGTTGGCCCCCGGTCAAACGATGGTTGAACAGACAAGCCTTTTTGCAGGTGCCAAGGAAGTGTCTCTCATTGATAAATATGAGAGCAGCATGGGGATCAGTAATTTTGATCTGGCGATTGACTGGGGTTGGTTCTACTGGCTGACCAGACCGATTTTCTATGCCCTGGATCATATCAATGATTATGTTGGTAACTTTGGTGTGTCGATTTTGGTGTTGACGGTATTGATTAAAATCCTGTTCTTCCCGTTGGCGAACAAATCATATCGTGCATTGGGGAAAATGAAGTTGCTGGCCCCGAAAATGAAGGAAATCCGTGAGAAGTACGCGGAAGATAAGGTCAAGCAGCAGCAGGCGACCATGGAATTGTATAAGACGGAAAAAATTAATCCGCTTGCGGGATGTCTGCCGATTCTGTTGCAAATTCCGGTCTTTTTCTCGCTTTATAAAGTGCTGTTTGTCACCATTGAGATGCGTCATGCGCCGTTCTTTGGCTGGGTGAATGATTTGTCAGCACCGGATACTCTTACATTCGTCAATCTTTTCGGTTTGATCCCTTGGGATCCACCGTCCTTTATGGTGATCGGGATTTGGCCGATATTGATGGGATTGAGTATGTATGGGCAACAAAAATTGAATCCTGCCCCTGCGGATCCGATGCAGGCTAAACTATTTATGTTCATGCCGCTTATTTTTGTCATTATTCTGGCGCCGTTCCCGGTAGGGCTGGTGATCTACTGGACATGGAACAATGTTCTTACGATTGCGCAGCAATATGTCATTATGCGGCGTGAGGGGGCAGTAGCTTAGGTGAATAATCCGGACGTCTTATCGGTAGAAGAGCAAGAGGCCAGATTAGAAAAAGGGCGTCTTCTCTTTGCGCAGAATTGTGATTTTCTTAAAGGCGTTGTGGCCCTGGAAGGGTTACCTTCTGCGGACAGAGTGGAGGTTGCCTTTGCCGGGCGGTCCAACGTGGGAAAGTCTAGCCTGATTAATGCGCTAACCCGCCGTAAGTCATTAGCGCGGACATCAAATACACCGGGCCGGACTCAGGAGTTGAACTTCTTCACGTTGGGTGATCCGCAGGCTTTAGGGTTGTATCTGGTTGATCTGCCCGGATATGGATATGCCAAAGTGTCCCGCTCGTTGGTGGAACAGTGGACGGCATTGTTAAAAGCCTATCTTCGCGGCAGGGCCACATTGCGGCGTGTATTGATTATGATAGATGCCCGCCACGGCATTAAACAGTCTGATCTGGATATCATGGCGATGCTGGATGAAGCCGCTGTATCTTATCAGATTATTCTGACAAAAGCAGATAAGCTGAAATTGTCAGAAAAAAAGCAAATCGTGACCCGGGTCAAAGAAGATATCCGTAAAAGAGTAGCAGCGCACCCCGATGTTATTCTGACCAGTGCGGTCAAGGGTGATGGTATTGATGAAGTGCGGGCCATCGTGGCAGAGCTTGCGGGACAGTAAGGTTTTATGGGCAATTCCGTAGATTGCGGTTATGGGATCTGTATGTGATAAATAACAATGATGTGATAAATGGGCCTCTCTCGCCGTACGGTATATGCTGGGGTGGTCCTGAACACAAAAGGGGAAGATCATGACTGAAAAGAAAATGGCTGATCTAGAAGAGCAAAAAGAGATCTGGTTCCGGCAAGCACGGACGCTGTCTCAGGCACTTCCCTATATGCGGCGTTATAATGGCAAAACCTTTGTGATTAAATATGGCGGTCATGCCATGGGAGATGACAAGCTGGCGGAAAGTTTCGCCCATGATATTGTGTTGCTGAAACAGGTTGGTATCAATCCGATTGTTGTTCACGGGGGCGGGCCGCAAATCGGTAAAATGTTAGAGCGGCTGCAAATTCAGAGCAATTTTGTCGATGGTTTGCGGGTCACAGACAAAGCCACCGTGGAAGTGGCCGAAATGGTATTAAGTGGCTCCATTAATAAGTCCATCGTTGCAAATATTAACCGTGTTGGTGGTAATGCTGTGGGACTGTCAGGAAAGGATAGCTCTCTTGTGCTGGCGGCTCCCGTACAGCGGGCCAAAAAAGATCCGGATTCCAATATCGAAAAGGTAATAGACTTAGGCTATGTGGGAACCCCGAAAAAAGTAAATCCTCATTTGTTGGAAGTATTTGAAAAGTCTGACGTGATCCCCGTTATCGCGCCCATAGGGCAAGGGGAAAATGGGGAAAGCTATAATATTAATGCCGATACGATGGCGGGGGCTATTGCAGCGGCGGTGGGGGCTGAACGACTGTTGTTGTTAACGGATGTGGCCGGCGTATTGGACACGGATGGCAATCTTATTACAGAAATGAACGAACAGGATGCGCAAGCACTCATAGATGACGGGACCATTCATGGGGGTATGATCCCCAAGATAGAAACCTGTTTGGAGGCCGTAGATAAAGGCGTTGGTGCATCGGTGATTATTGACGGCCGGGTTGAACATGCGGTGTTATTAGAAATATTCACAGAACATGGGGCCGGGACGCTCATTCAACGGGACCCGGCATAAGTTATTCGATAGAGGTTAACGGGCTTATCGGTCACCTGCGGCCAATAACTTATTGAGCATAATATCTGGATACAACTTTTTGCATATCAGGCTTTATGCATTTTGGGTGTTATTCGTATAACGCCAGTTCGTATTCCATTTCCTGTACCGACATGGGGTAGTCACTTCCTCCTTTGGCACTCAGGAAGTTTTCCGGCGGGACATGCGCCAGATCAGTTTGTAGCACCAATGCGGTTCGCATATTCAGTCCTGCTTTCCAGGTAAGGGCCGTAATGCGGGCCCCTTTACGGCTGGAGAGGATTTGTCGCACGGAGGAAACGGAGAAAGACGTCATCTGGGCCAGACATTGGCAGAGCAGTTCTCGTTGTTTATTCTGTGCGGCATTGGTGATGAATTCATCATCCAGCGCCCCTTTGCTGTGAAGGTCTTGTGCCTGCTTGGCAAGGGTTTCTTCGTCATCAGCGGAAATACTTTCATCCTGTATGCGCTGGCGCACATTACGTAGCAGTTCGTCGGCGACTTCCGTGGATAATTTATTATTTTGTACCATAATGTCGATCAGGGACGAGGCAACAAAACCAGCAATACGTTTGATCGCACGGACAGAAAGGTTTGGCCGCTTGGCTAAGGGGTCATGCCACTGCGTTGCTTCTGGAGCGTGATCGATTATCATATCCAGCGTGTCTTCGCGAATTTGTGCATTGGGGTTTGCCAGTAGAGAGGCGACAGCCGGAATGTCTAACGATCCGGCAATAGCATCCGCCAGACTTTCTGTGACGTCTGCGCGTTTAGCGATGGCACTTAAGGCACCTGTCACCGTTGTCGCGGCAATGATTTCTTTCAGGTCACTTTCACTGAGTAAGGGAGAATACTGTAATACCGGGGCACAGACAACCAGCTCCATATCTTGCGCCAGTTGCCGGATAATGTGGCGAGGAGCATTGTGAGATGATTTTAGCTCTTCGGCGATAATACGCCGCACGCGGGGCATTTGATCCTTTGCGAGGCTTTCTAGAATTTCAATCGCTTTTTCCCGGACTGTGATCTGTTCTTCACGGGTCAAATCAGGCACAAGCCGGGCAATTTTGCGGGCCAGTTCGGCACGGACATCTTCGCTGCTGTCATCCGCCAGAATTTGGTCGGCCTGAATTGGGGTGGCGGGGTTTGCGGCAATATGTTGACGGACGTCTTTAGCATCATCTGTTGCCAGATAATATAAAATTTCCGGTTGTGTTTCGGGGTGCTGTGCGAGAGTGATTTTTTCCGTCTCAGCCCGGTTTTCCAGAATACCCCGGGCCTTTTCATATGAAATAGGCGACGTATCTTGTTTTCCCTGCAAACGATTAAGAATTTTATTCAACATGGTGGTTGCTCCGGTCAGTGGCGGATGCGGTATCGATGATGGTCAGAGCGCCTTTACCCCGCTTTTTGACATCGTAAAGGGCATTATCCGCGGCCTCTAATAACTGGCTTAGGTTTTGCCGGCGGTGGGGGTCTGTCATGCAAATGCCGACAGATAAAGAAAGTGGCGGATTTGTATCCCCGCTGTACGCGCGCAAGTCTTCCTTGAAAGATAATAGTTGTAGGGCTTTTTCACGCGCCCCTTCGGCGTCTATATCATCCATCCACAAGGCGAATTCATCACCGCCCAAACGCGCGGCAAGATCGCTGGTACGGGTGCGACTGTTTAACAGTTCCCCCAGTCGGCGGAGAACATCATCACCACAGCCATGACCTTTTTGGTCGTTAACGGCTTTGAAGTTATCCAGGTCAATATAGAGCAAGGCACCGGGACGACCATTACGTTGGGAGGGCGAAAGACGCCGGATCATTTCTGCTGTAAAAGCGCGGCGGTTCATGAGGGCGGTAAGTTCATCCGTATGGGCCAGTCTGTGTAGTTCTTCATGGCTTTGATATTGGTCAATGGCTATGGCCAGATGCCCGGCAACGCCAGTCATTAACCGTTCTTCGTCGACTGCCCAATGCCCGTCCTGATGCACAAGAGCAGAATTTGCAGTGCTGTTCCGGACCAGAAGCACAGCCCCATTAAATTCATTCTGATAAAGACAGAAACCGGATAAACAGGATCGTTCTTGTTCATTAATGTCGTTGTTCGGCAATAATGACGTGGACGTCAACTGAGCCATATCCAGTGGGTTTTGCCGCCAGGCCTCACAAACGATATTTTTAAGGGATGCAGTCAAGTCTGGGTCATCGGTGGGGCCAATATGGGCCAGCAGCAGTGTATCGTTGTGTCGTAACCCCTTAGGCTGGCGCATCAAGATGTAGCAATGATCGGCAGCGGGGATAGATTCCAGCAAGGCTTCGGCGGCCTGGGCGAACATGTCTTCGGGTTGTGGGGTTTCACGCATTGCCGTTACAATACGGGCCAGTACATGTTCACGATGCCGGACGCGCTGTAAGGCGGCGTCACGTTCGCGCTGCTGGCTGATATCCCGGCAGACACCCCGCGCGCCTTGCCATTGGCCGTCTGCCCCGGTGATAGGTATGGCGGAAAGGTGTACATAAGCCCGGCTGCCATCGCTTCGCCGTAGTTGATATTGAACCGTATCAATAGGGCGGCGGGTGATAAACGGGAACGGGTTTTGCGTGTTATCTGTGTCTGCCAAGAACAGGTCTTCAGCTGATTTTTTATTCAGGTCATGTGCCGTATAGCCCAAAGCTCCTTGTGGTGAGATGTAGTTAAAATGCCCATTCTGATCCGTTTCCCAGGCAAAATCATGTGAACAAGTAACCAGATCTTTAAACATCTGTCGGGAGGTGACTAATGCCGTTGTGATGCTTTGTTCCAGTGTCGTTTCCCGGCCTAGCACCAGCATATGCTGTCCGCGTGTGGTTCCGCCGTTGACGTTTTGCGCGGGCGGGTTTGTACCATATTGGGTCGGGAAAACCGTCATTTCAAAATGACGTTGTGAGGGTGTGGCACCGGGGTTTTGGTCTTCGATCGTGCATTTAAATGTTGATATGGTGCGGGTATTCAGGCTCCGGGTGAGGTGGCTGAAGAGGACAGGATGGTGATCGGCCAGTGCGTGACAAATGATATCGGCATTGTCATTATGGCGCAGGATATGAAAATTTTCGTCGAGCAGGAGTGCCGGCCCGCCATAGCTGTCCATCACCATGTTGGTGTCAAGAACGGCCTGTGGGTGGTCAGGAGTTTGTATATGTTCCGCATTTTGTCTGCGAATATCTGTAATGTTCGTAATTTCAGCGCACATAAAAAACCCGGTTTGGTGGATGACCCCATTTCGTTGTTCTTCACTGTAGGGCGACACCCTTAATATGGGTTTAATAATCGGTCATTTTGTTGGAATATTGCATCCATTCATGGATATACCACGTAAACGGAATGCAGATATTGACAGATAAGGCTTGTGCGCGGCAAAGGCCTGTAAAAGGGCAGGATAAAAACCAAGCCCTTCTTCAAACAACTACACGATAAATTACACGGGGCGATGACATATGCAAAAATCGGTATTGGCTGAATGAAGCGTGTTGGACATATAGACAGTTGGGTTTTTGACCTTGATAATACGTTGTATCCGGCAACAACAGACCTTTTTGGGCAGGTGGACCGGTTAATGGCAGCGTATATTCAACAATTATTGGCGGTGGATTTTCATCAGGCGCGCAGTGTGCAGAAAGATTATTTCCGGCGTTACGGGACGACCTTAAAGGGATTGATGGTAGAACATGATATTGACCCACATGGCTATCTTGATTTCGTTCATGATGTGGATATGTCGGTCTTGCAGTCGAATCAGGGATTAGATGCCGCGCTAACAAAATTGGAGGGGAGAAAAGTTATTTTTACCAATGCCTCGACAGATTATGCGCTAAAGGTATTGGATCGTTTGGGCATTGGCCATCATTTCAGCGGTATATTTGATATTATTGACGCAGAATTTATGCCTAAACCGGCCCCGGAAACGTATGAAAAAATGCTGGCGAAGTTTGGTTTGGAGCCAAAATGCAGCCTGATGATTGAAGACATCGCACGAAACCTGATCCCGGCGGCGCGTATGGGGATGACTACGGCCTGGTTACCGACCCACAATGACTGGTCGGCCGAGGGTCGTGACCCGCAGGCCGTGGATTATGTTATAGAGGACTTGACAGTCTGGCTTGAATGGGCGGGGCAAGAGAAAACATCAGAGAATGAAGTCTAAAGAGGGCTTTTCGCGGCGGATCTGTACATCAGTCACGGTGTTTTGTTGACAGGCGCGGCGGGGTTAGTATTGTTCCGCAGAATATCGGTGTCAGTGCCATGATGATAATGGCTGAAAAGATAAAGTATAAAGGACTGTTACATGACGGACGCAGCATTACAAACAACTATTGAGGCGGCGTGGGACGCCCGTGATGATATTACCCCGGCGACAACTGGAGAGTATCGCGATGCAATCGAAGCGGCTCTGTCGCAGCTTGATAGCGGTCAGGCGCGCGTTGCCAGCAAAGAAAGCGGTGAGTGGGTTGTTAATCAGTGGTTGAAAAAAGCCGTGCTGTTGTCTTTCCGTCTGAATGACATGACAACTATCGCCGGTGGGCCGGGTGAGAACACCAACTGGTGGGATAAAGTACCATCCAAATTCGAGGGCTGGGGCGAAGCTGAATTTTCTGAAGCAGGTTTCCGCGCGGTGCCAAACTCTGTTGTGCGTCGTTCTGCCTATATCGCGCCGGGTGTGGTGCTAATGCCGAGTTTTGTTAATCTGGGTGCTTACGTGGATAGCGGGACCATGGTTGACACATGGGCTACTGTTGGGTCCTGTGCGCAGATCGGTAAAAATGTGCATATTTCCGGTGGTGCCGGGATTGGTGGCGTGCTGGAGCCATTACAGGCCGGACCGGTAATCATTGAAGATAACTGCTTCATCGGGGCGCGTTCCGAAGTGGCTGAAGGTGTTGTCGTGGAAGAAGGTGCCGTGCTGTCTATGGGGGTATATATCGGTGCATCGACCAAGATTGTAGATCGTGAAACCGGTGAAGTCTTTATGGGGCGCGTGCCGGCTTATTCTGTTGTGGTGCCGGGCACATTGCCGGGCAAGCCACTGGCGGATGGTACACCGGGGCCAAGCCTGTATGCGGCCATCATCGTGAAACGTGTCGATGAAAAGACACGATCAAAAACGTCTATTAATGAATTACTGCGTGATTAATTGTCACAACAGCGATTTTGAACTTATGCAAAGCGAAACGAATGTCCTTGCCACTTTATGATGCCGTTAAAGTAACCCAGGACCTGGTGCGGTGCCCAAGTGTGACCCCGGCTAATGCCGGGGCACTGGACGTTTTGCAGCAGGCGTTGGAGGCGTTAGGGTTTGTTTGTACACGTTTGCCGTTTTCTGAAGAGGGAACGGACGACGTCGATAACCTTTATGCCCGTCTGGGTACGGCGGGGCCAAACTTTTGCTTTGCGGGACATACCGATGTCGTGCCAGTGGGGGATGCAGGGGACTGGTCCCATGATCCCTTTGCCGCCACAATTTCTGACGGTCGCCTGCATGGTCGTGGTGTGGTGGATATGAAAGGGGCCATTGGGGCATTTGTGGCGGCGACATCGCGCTTGTTAAGGGAAAAAGAAGCGTCCAGCCTGCCCGGGTCTATTAGCTTTTTGATTACCGGAGACGAGGAAGGTGTGGCCATCAACGGCACGGTGAAGATGCTGCAATGGCTGGAAGAACAGGGAGAAGAACTGGACTTCTGCCTGGTGGGGGAGCCGACCAACCCCAGCGTGTTGGGGGATATGATCAAGATTGGTCGTCGGGGCAGCATGAATGGCTGGATCACCGTGGCGGGCACGCAAGGTCATGTGGCCTATCCACACCTGGCGGATAATCCGATCCCGCGTCTGTTGCAGATTATGAACGGGCTGGACGCGTTGCCGCTGGATCAGGGCAATGACCATTTCCAGCCATCCAATCTGGAAATAACCGAGATTGAGGTGGGCAATACGGCCACCAATGTGATCCCGGCCGAAGCCAAATGTCGGTTTAATATCCGTTTCAATACTGAACAGACCGCGGATGATTTGATAACACAAGTGCAGCGCATTTGTGATGCTGTTAAGGCCCAGGGGCCAGAGGGCAGTGATGTGACGTGCAAAGTTCAGGTGTCCGGTGATGCCTTTCTGACGCCACCCGGCTATTTAAGCGATTTGATTGCCGGGGCTGTTGGTAAAGTGACCGGGCAGCAACCGGCACTGTCAACTACCGGTGGTACATCGGATGCGCGTTTTATTAAGAATTATTGCCCGGTTTCGGAATTTGGTCTGATTAGCCAGACTATGCATAAAGTGGATGAACAGGTGGCCGTGTCCGACATAGAAAAATTAGCGGACATTTATACAGAAATTCTGCGCGGTTTCTTTGATGAAAACAGGGCGGTCTAAAGGATCATAGATCATGAACGACAATGAAGTACCGGGCCAGACAGGCTTAGTTCAGAATTTTTATCGCAACCTGTATGGGGCGTGGCAACTGGCCCGTTTTAATCCACAGGGCATGACATATCTGGATTACAGTCCGGAAGGTTTCTGGCGGTCGTTTTCGGCTATTCTGGTCTCTGCTCCGCTTTATGCGCTGCTGATGGCGATGCAACCTGATGTCCTGGAAATGAACGGCCAACAACTGGACATTCCAATGTTGGTGAACGTGCTGAAGTTCATTTTCATTCTGCCGTTGATGGCTGTAGTGATGCTTTATCTGACCCGGTTTATGAATGTGGCACAGAATTATGTGCCCATGGTGGTGGCCTATAATTGGGCCAGTGTCATTATGCTGGCGATCCTGATCCCGGTGTTCTTTCTGGCGACATCCGGCATTGTGGGGGACACCATTTCATCGTTAATGTTGCTGCTGACCCGCGTGGTTTTGTTGATGTATCTGTGGTTTATTTTCAAGACATCATTACAGATCAGCGGCTGGCTGGCTGTGGGTTTTGTGGTCTTTGAAATCGCCTTTACCGAGGTGTTTTATATTCTGCTGCTGTTTATACTCAGCCCGGAAACCATTGAACAAATCCGCCAGATGGGGGCCACCGCAGGCCCATAATAGCCCTAAGATTCAGTAGGGGTTTCGCTATCAAAATCGGCGCTGAGGAAGTAGAGACCATCGGGTGGGGCGTTATAGCCCAGGGCCTGACGATCGCGGGCTTCCAGTGCCGCGACCATATCGCGGGTTTGCCATTTGCCGCGTCCCACCAGCCACAGGCATCCCACCATGGAACGCACCTGGTGATGCAGGAAGCTGCGGGCGGCCACATGAAAATAGATGTTGTCGCCATCCTGACTGATATCCAGTTGGTCCAATGTTTTGACCGGGGATTTTGACTGACATTCCGTATTGCGGAAGGTGGTGAAATCATGGGTGCCGATCAGCACCTTTGCCGCGTCACGCATGGCGTCCAGATTCATGCGGGCTTTGACTTGCCAGGCCTTGCCCCGCAGAATGGAGAGCGGTGCCCGGCGGCTGACCATATGATAGCAGTACGCGCGGCGGGTGCAGGAAAATCGTGCGTGGAAGCTTTCATCCACCTTGTCCACCGACAGGATGGACACCGGCCCGTCCATGAGGAAGAAGTTGAGCGCTTCCCAGACCTTGAACGGTCCATAATGTTTCGGCAGGTCCACATGCACCACCATACCCAGCGCATGAACGCCGGCGTCGGTCCGGCCTGCGGCCTGATAACGGCAGAGCTGACCGCAGAGTTTCTGTGTCGCGTCTTCCAGCAGGCCTTGGACGGTGGGCAGCTCAGGCTGGAACTGCCAGCCATAAAGTTCCGTGCCGTCATATTCAATGACCATGCGGTAACGGTGGAGGGGGGTGTTGTCGTCTGCCACGTCAGGGGCTTCGGCTGGGGATGGGGTTTTATCAGTCAAAGACGGCCCCCTTTTCCAGTGGGAAGCCGCGCAGGAATTCTTCTGCATCCATGGCGCCCTTGCCTGCGCGCTGCAGGCTGATGAGGCGCAGGGCACCTGCGCCGGTTTGGATGGTCAGTGGCGTATCAATAATAGTGCCGGGGGGCGCTTCGGTTGATGTTTCGACGACCTCTGCCTTATGGATTTTCAGGCGTTCGCCGCCCATTGTGGTCCAGGCCCCGGGGAAGGGGCTGAGGCCGTGAATTTGATTGCGGATGACTTCGGCACTTTTGCCCCAGTCGATGTGGGCCTCGGCCTTGTCAATTTTATGGGCGTAGATGATGCCCTCTTCCGCTTGCGGGCGGGCGGTGATACTGCCATTGGTCCAGCCATCCAATGCCGGAATAATGGCTTTAGCGCCCAAGTCGGCCAGACGCTCATGCAATATGCCCGTGGTATCACCGGGTTGAATGGTGATTTTTTTCTCCAGTAAGACGGGGCCGGTATCCAGCCCTGCTTCCATTTGCATGATGTCCACACCGGTCTCTTTGTCCCCGGCCATTATGGCGCGGTGAATAGGTGCGGCCCCGCGCCAGCGCGGCAACAGGGAGGCATGGACGTTGAGGCAGCCATGTTTGGGGGCATCAAGAATGGCTTGCGGCAGGATCAGGCCGTAGGCCACGACCACGGCGCAATCGAGATTCAGGTCGGCAAAGGCCTGTTGTTCGGCGGGTTGCTTCAGGGAGAGGGGTGTGAAGACGGGAATGTCATGTTTTTCGGCAAAGGCCTGCACGGGGCTTGGCCGCAGTTTCTTCCCCCGGCCTGCAGGACGGGGGGGTTGGCTATAGACAGCCACGACATTATGGCCAGCCTTTAACAGGGCAGCCAATGTCGGAACAGAAAAATCAGGCGTGCCCATAAAGGCCAGACGTAAAGGGCGGGTCATATCATGATCCTTTTATGGTGTTTATTCGGCTGTGCGGGCCTTGACCAATTTTTTGACCTTACGGATCATCATATTCCTTTTAATGCTGGACAAGTGATCCACAAATAAGATGCCGTCCAAATGATCCATTTCATGTTGCAGACAGGTGGCCATCAGACCATGTGCGGAAAGTTCCTGTGGTTTACCGTGGTAATCCAGATACTGAACAATACATTCAGCAGGACGTTCGACCTCTGCATATTGTTCAGGGACCGAAAGGCAGCCTTCGTTATAGACGCTGATATCCTCGCTGGATGTCCAGATGATCTGCGGGTTTACAAAAAACTGCGGGTTGCGCACACCTTCTTCTTCCTGAAGGTCAATGACCAACACACGTTTTGCCACCCCGACCTGAATAGCCGCCAGACCAATCCCCGGCGCATCATACATTGTGTCGCACATGTCATCCATTAACTGACGCAATTTATCATCCACTGTATCAACGGGGGATGATACAGTCTTTAACCGTGGGTCGGGTGCTGTCAGAATTGGTAAAATAGCCATAGATGCTTTCCTTCTTCCTCTTGCTAGGTAATATGTTCGGAGGAATGCGTCAAGTTCAGTTCTATTCCGGGAAAAGTGAGAAAGGCTATTCTATGAATGATCTAACATTGGGATTATTAATCGGCGGGGGATTTGCCGTAATTTTGGGGATTATCCTGATGATTGTTTTACAACGACAGGGGCGGGCCTATAGCGCACAGATAGAAGAGCAGAAGAATACACAGGCGACCCTGCAGGACGCTGCCCAGCAAGCCACACAACAACAGTTGTTAAATATGATACAGACGACCTCTACATTGGAGGGCCGAGTGGCACAGTTAATGGACAGTGCCACGAAATCACAGGCGGAACTGACCCGGACCTTAGAGGAACGTTTTGATAAGGTCAGCCAGCGTTTGGGGGAAAGCCTGGATAAGACCACGAAAAACACCACCGAAAGCCTTACGGATTTGAAAACGCGGTTGGCGGTGATTGATGAGGCGCAAAAGCATATCACTGAACTGTCCGGTCAGGTGGTGGGGTTGCAGGATATTCTCTCTAATAAGCAGGCGCGCGGTATTTTTGGCGAAGTACAGTTAAATGACATTGTGCAAAATGCCCTGCCGCCCAATGCGTATAGTTTTCAGACAACATTGGGCAACGGCAAGCGTGCGGACTGTATGATTTTGTTGCCCAATCCGCCGGGGCCGATTGTGGTGGATGCAAAATTTCCGCTGGAAAGTTATCACGGCCTGCGTAATGCCGAAGATGATGCGGGACTGTTGCAGGCGCGGAAAACCTTTACGAATGACCTGCTCAAACATGTTAAAGACATATCCGAAAAATATATCCTGCCAGGGGAGACAGCGGAAAGTGCGCTTATGTTCCTGCCGTCCGAGGCTGTGTATGCGGAACTGCATGCCAGTTTCCCTGATATCGTGGAAAAGTCCTACAAAGCGCGGGTGTGGATTGTCAGCCCGACAACGTTAATGGCGACGCTGAATACAGTGCGGGCGGTGTTAAAAGATGCTCGCATGCGTGAACAGGCCGGGGTGATTCAACAAGAAGTGGGTAAGCTGACAGAAGACGTAGGGCGGTTGAATAAGCGGGTTGAAAATCTGGATAAACATTTTTCTCTAGCGGAAAAAGACATCCGTGAAATTACGACCAGTAGCGGCAAGATCAGTCGCCGTGCCGAAAAGATTGAAGAATTACAATTAGAAGACAAAGAAGAGAACGAAGCGGAGAAACTGTTACCGCTTTGAACTATTGGGCTGTGCGGGTAAACCGAACGCAAAAACGGCTCCGTATAAGGAGCCGTTTTTTTGTGAATTGCGCACAAATGTTAGGGCGATAAAGGCCCTAGCGGGTGTCAATGTTAGCGACGGCGACGCGCGGCCATACCCGCCAGCGCGAACAGACCTATCAATGCCAGACCAGCAGGTTCATTAACACGATCATTTGGACGTGGTTGTAATACGTTGGCCGTACCTGCAATGCTGTCAACACGGAAGGCCGCAAGGCCGCCAAAGTCATTGGTCACAAAGTCTAGTGTGTTGATGCCAGCGACAAAGCCACTGTTAATGCTGAACGGTGAATAGGCGCGGAAGCCGCCGTTGGTATTCCCGGTGCTATTGCCGTTGATAAGGATATCCAGACCACGGTTGTCCACAGCCCACAGACCGCTGATGTTGGCGGATGTATGATCGAGGCCGGACAGGTCAAAGGTTAACCGGAACGTACGATTGACATTGATCGGCAGACCATTTGATTGTTGCCAGACCCATTTTGAACTCGCACTGTTGGGAATATAAGTTCCATGCGGGCTGCTTAATAAAACCGCGGGCGCATTGCCATTTTCCAGAACAGTATAATGCGGATCCAGACTGCCGTTAGGTAATACATTGCCAGAGCCGTCAACGCCGGTATTAAACAAACCCGTAATCGGGACGGCATTTGCTGTCACACTGCTACCGATAAACAGTGCGGCCGCAAAAATAAGTGATAAATATTTTTTGCTCATATGGTGTCTCCATTATCCATATGGGCATAATGCAAAAATAGTGCCATGGGTGTAAGGTGTTGATATGGTTAAGTATTCATTAATATGAAGAACGTAGTTGTAAAAAAAACCGACAGTTTTGTACCATTTTGAATGGTTGATGCGTCACGTAAATAATACCAGAGCGGCATGAGGACAATGCTTTACAGCGGCAGTGTTTTCCAACATCATGTGCCCGAAAAGAACGATCGGGGAGGACGTTTATATGAGTGAATTACTGGCCGCAGCGGTTGCTTTTGCGGTGACACATTATATATCGGCAACGCCGTTACGTGGAATTATGGTGCGGGGTATGGGAGAAAAGCTTTATCGCGCGATTTATTCCATTGTCGCCTTGATAACCTTTGTGTGGATGTGCCGGGCTTATGGCCGCGCGGAATATGTGTGGTTATGGGATTTTGGGGCCTGGACTATGTATGTAACGCATGTGTTGGTATTGTTAGGCTTCCTGTTTGTTGTCGGTGGTATCGGGGTGCGAAACCCTATGGCGATGAACATGGCGGACCGGGTTGTGGAACCCCCTTATGGCTGGGTGCGGATTACACGCCATCCGTTGTTTTGGGGGATTGCCTTATGGGCGGCGGGTCATTTGTTGGTCAATGGTGACGAGGCGTCATTGATCTTTTTCGGGACGTTTATATTTGTGGGGCTTGGGGGGACGTTACCGCAAGAGGCCCGCAAAGAGGTCCGGTGTGGGGAAGCATGGGGAGATTTTGCTGCGACTACCTCCAATATTCCTTTTTTGGCGATAGTGCAGGGGCGACAACAATTATCGCTAAAAGAAATCGGTCTTCTTCGCCCTGTTATCGCTGTGATCCTTTATGCACTGATGTTTTATTATCATCCTGACTTATTCAGCATTAGTCCCTTAATGAAATAGCACGCATATGATGTCGAAATCATTTGCATCATGGGGGGTGCCCCTTGCGCCAACTATGGTTGGGGGTCTATTGGTGTTGGGGCTGTATGTGCCGTTTGCCATGGCGGCATGGCATGATGATGTATTATTTGAGGGCTTTTCTCTTTATGGCTGCGCCCTGGGATGGGGCGTGATGGGGGGAATGGCACTACGCGCTGCAGCAAAGCGGGGGATACACTGGCCTGCGGGCATGGGAGCCTGTTATCTGGCCCTTTATATTGTGTTCGGGGGGCTTTTGGTCAAAGTATACTTCTTTAGCGGCAGTCTCATACTAATGGCGCTGAGTTCCGTTGTGGCTTTGGCCATCATTTTCATCGGGCAGATATTCTGTAGCATTTTTATTGTGATTGCAGCCCCGGACCATGCCTTGGATAAAACAGTTTTATTTGCTGGATTACGACAATTGTTGTTGTGGACCGTTGGTGCCGTTTTGTGTTTTTTCTTCACGAGAGAGATATCTGCCTTGCAAAGCGGGGTATGGATGCGTGAGGTACTTTTATTAGCGTTTTTGGTTGTCGTCGGGGGTTTGCGACTGATTTTTCCGTTGGTGGATGTTTTCTTGCCGGGAGGAATGGTGGAACAAACCGCACATGTATATCGGCGATGTGGGGCGATTGTGATTGTCTTTCTGGTGGGTGTAAGATTTTATGATCTTATGGCAACGGTTTAAAATGGGCGTCTGGATTTAAGGGCCGCCATGAGCGTGCCGTCATCCAGATAATCCAGTTCCCCGCCCACAGGTACGCCATGAGCAAGTCGCGATGTGCGAACCCCTGTAGTTGAAAGACGTTCTGTCAGGTAGTGGGCCGTGGTTTGGCCGTCAACGGTTGCATTGGTGGCAATAATGATTTCCTGCACGTCTGGGGAGGCAGCTCGTTCCAGCAAGGTGTCAATGGTAAGGTCATCAGGGCCAATGCCGTCCAATGCGGAAAGTGTGCCCCCCAGGACATGATATTGTCCGCGGTAAGCCCCCGCCCGTTCTAATGCCCACAGGTCAGCAACATCTTCGATGACGCAAATGGTGCCCGGGTCACGCCTGCTATCCTCACAGATATGACAGGGGTCGGTTGTATCCAGATTACCGCACTGGCTACAGGGATGGACATGTTCTGCGACTTCGGCCAATGCCTGCGCCAGGGGACGCATGAGGCTGTCTTTTCTTTTGACCAATTGCAGTACAGCGCGCCGCGCGGAACGTGGCCCTAAGCCGGGCAGTTTGGCGAGCAAGTTTATGAGTTTTTCAATTTCAGTACCATAGCTGGCGGAACGGGCCATGGATGTTTCCTTGTTAAGCCGCGATGGGCGAAATTATGCCTTCACATGCAGAAATTTAGAATGGCATTTGAAAACCATCGGGCAATTGCAGGCCTCCGGTCATTTCCGCCATCTGTTCTTGCATTTTGGCTTCTTGTTTTGACTTGGCGTCATTGTGGGCGGCCACCAGTAGGTCTTCAACCACTTCGGCGTCATCACTGGAAAAAAGGGTGGGGTCTATGGAAACGGATTTCATATCACCCTTGCCAGTTAAGGTAACGGTGACCATGTCTCCCCCGGCGGTGCCAGTGATTTCCATATTTGCCATTTCTTCCTGCATCTGCGCCATTTTGGTTTGCATCTGCTGGGCCTGCTTCATCATTTTTGTAAAGTTTTTCATCCGTCTACCTTTACTCGTCGGGCTTTACGTTTTTTGGATTAATCGTTTAATCCAAGGTCTTCTTCGTCCACATATCCCATGTCTAACAGCCCCGCAAGGGTCTGTTCGGCCAATTCCCGTTCATGGCGGCTCTGAATGTCGGTGATGTCTGCCTCGGGAAATAGAGACAGGATCTTTTTAATATCCGGGTGTTGTAAGATTTTTTCCCTGAGCTGATGTGCATTCTGCGTGTCTTGCTTATGGCGGCTGTCGGCCCCTTCATCCTGGGAAAGGCTGACGATCCATCGCCGCCCTAACCATTGTTGTAGGCAATGTGTGATTCGGCCTGGCAAGTCGCGCGGGGCCTTTTCCTTCAGGCGGATATCCAGACGCCCGGGTTTAAAATCGACCAGATGGGTATTGTCCCGAAGGTGGTAGGCGATATTTGGTTCTTGCATCGCTTCAAAAAGAGCCAGCAGCGCATCAAAATTTTTCGGTTCGGCCAATTTCGGCGCGGCCGATGGGGTGATTTCAGGCGGTGATGCCGTCAGGGGTTGTGAGGCCGCAACATGCAGTTGTGCTTGTGGCGAAGAACTCAATGAGGCTGGCGTGGTGGTCAAATTGCCCGATACGGCTGATGTGGCCTTCAAATTGAATGAGGCTGTTATGCCCTGTCCTCCCTCCTGAGGGGTGGAGCTGTTTTGGCCAGTAAGATTTGTTTGGGAGGAGGGGGCACCACTATTGCCGCCCTGTCCGCCGCCATTGTCTGTCGCTGGCCGGTTAGTCATTGTCGCGGGGTTGTTTTGTATTTGTTTGACCAGGTCGCCAGGGCTGGGCAGGTCCGCAATGTATGCCAGCCGCACCAAAACCATTTCGGCCGCCGTAATGCTTGCGGGGGCGTTACGAACTTCGTTCAGTCCTTTGAGCAACATCTGCCATGCGCGGGTTAGATGCGGTACGCTAAGGCTTTGGGCCATCGTGCCCCCTTCTTCGCGTTCGGCTTCGGATGTGACAAGGTCTTCGCCCGCATCAGGGACCACTTTCAATCGGGTCAGCCAATGGGTGAGATCCAGCATGTCCTGTAAGATAACGGCGGGGTCTGCCCCGTAGTCATATTGTTGGCGTAATAAAGACAATGCGGTGGGGACATCGCCTTTCATTGTCGCCCGGAACAGATCAAGGACTTGCGCCCGATCCGCGAGACCCAGCATATCGCGGACCTGATTGTCGTCAACGGTGCCGGCACCATGGGCAAAGGCCTGATCCAATAAAGAGAGGCCGTCACGGACGGAACCTTCGGCGGCACGGGCAATCATTTTTAAGGAGGATTGCTCAATCTTACAGTCTTCTTTTTCTGCGATGCCGCTAAAATGTAGAACTAATTCATCGGCTGAGATGCGCCGGAGATCAAAACGTTGACAACGGCTGAGCACGGTGACGGGAACTTTGCGTATTTCTGTGGTCGCGAAAATGAATTTGACGTGTTCCGGTGGTTCTTCAAGTGTTTTTAATAGTGCATTAAAGGCATTGCGGGAAAGCATATGCACTTCATCGATGATGTAGATTTTAAACCGCGCGGAAACGGCGGCATAACGCACACCATCAATAATTTCGCGAATATCATCAACGCCGGTATGGCTGGCGGCATCCATTTCCATGACATCAACATGACGGGAATCGGCGATAGATTGACAATTATCGCATATGCCACAGGGCTGTATGGTGGGGCCGCCGTTGCCATCCGGGCCAGTGCAATTCAGCGCCTTGGCAATAATGCGGGCCGTAGTCGTTTTACCGATACCCCGCACCCCTGTAAGGATAAAAGCGTGGGCGAGTCGTCCTGTTTTTATGGCATTGGACAGCGTCCGCACCATGGCGTCCTGTCCAATTAGTTCGTCAAAATTACGGGGGCGGTATTTGCGGGCTAAAACCCGGTAGGCATTATCAGGCGTGTCAGTCATAAGTTTATATCGCCAGAATGTGATATGTCACATTCATCCAAAGTATATGTTTCATCTGATATCACTATAGGAGGTCAGATGACCCATTTCCAGAGAGAAACTGTCTGTAATGCAATTCGTAATTTGGCGGGGGGTGTGTGTTAATGGTGAGAGACTGAATTGACCCAGAATATCCCGTTACGGCTGCTTCCTTCCGGACCTGACCGGGTTGGCGAGTCATCTGTCCAACCAATCTCTCGCGGCTTATATGGGCTATATATGTCAGGATTTCAAGATTTAGTTTATACTGATTGCAGAGAGAAGCTTTTCCAGATGACGTTATAAAAGGCCTGGCTATGCAAGTGGCAATTCTAGGCACAAGAAATTTTATGTCCAGATGAGTATTTCTGCATGTTCATGGTGCTGCGCCCAGCTTTTCAATTTTGTCGTGGGATTTACGACATAAGCTTTGTGGCAATCGCGCAGTAATGGAATATCCGTGTGATGATCCGTATAAAAGAAAATATCTTGTGGTTGTGTTTCATGCGTTGATGATGTCCGGCTCATTTGTGAGATATATGCTAAAACGCGGCGGTATTTTTCTATGCCGTAACAATTTTCCCCCTTGATGGACGGTTGTAATTTGTCGTTTTGCCATTGCGCCTGTGTCGCGATGACGTGATCAATTCCTAACAGGTCTGCAAAGGCATCTGCGTAAAAATCATAACTTGCCGTGGCGAGAAGAAGTGTGTCGCCACGTTGTTGATGACGGCGAATACAGTCCAGTGCCGCTGCATAACAATGGTTTTCGATCATCCATTGGGCAAAGTTACGACAATGCTGTAAAAAGTCTTCTTTGTGAACTGGGCCGGCCAGACAGTACAGCATAAAGGATTTTAATTGTCCGCGCCTTATCAGGCGAGCTTTGTAGGCGGCCATCCCTAAAAGCACAGCAGGTAAAGTCAGAAGACGCAAGGGCTGATGACGGGAGGCATATCGTCCCAAAAAAGGGGTATATGTCCCAAAACGGGTAATAGTGCGATCAAGGTCAAAGATCACGAAAGCCATGAGGAATACCTAATCATCATCATCTTCCGCCAGCATTGCCAAGACTTCTCGCTTTGTTAGAATGGCCGCAATCAATTCCATATCAGAGATTTTATCGGCGTCTATTGCCGTATCTGCAAAGGGCAACAAAACGGGTTCTATTTTAATGTCAAAAGGACGGGCCAGTCGGGCCAGTGCTTTAGGCAGGCTTATCCATTTCATTAACATCAGAATGAAAAACAGCGGGCCAAATTTCCACGCAATTTTCATTGCCTGCTTTCGGTCTTTTTCCATTTCCTGCCATACTTCGAAAACTTTGCGGGTTTTGGCATTGCGGATGTAGAAAAGATTGCAACCTGTGACCGTCACGTCTGAAAACTGCAGCCAAGTACGCTGTGTTTCAGGGTAAGCCGTCATCACTGTGTCACGCGTGGCAAATCCAATGACAATATCTGCATCACTTTCCTCTGCCGCGGTGATGAAGGTGGAAATATGTTCAGGAAGCAGAAGTGGATGATCCCCTGTTGTGATGAGTAAGGGGAACTGGTCATGGAGCGTATCCATAGCCAAGGCAATATTTTTTGAAATCGATGCCCCGGACTTAATCCCCTTCAAATTATAATCTGCCAATTCGGGACGTGATGTCAGGGCGGAAGGGTTTTGCAACATCACGGTCATTGCCTGAACATGACCACTGCGTTTAAGGCTGTCACAGACATGTTCGATCAACAATCGGCTACCAGAAGTGACAAGTGCCTTGAAAGGAACACGATAGGCATCCGCGACGGGGTCTCCTTCGGGGCGGCGACCGGCGAGTATGACGGCATGTGCTAACTTCTTCATGGATGTCCTTATAGTTTTAATATTTCATTCTTATATATGTGTCTGCGTTGTGATGTGAAGCAGGGTGGTGTCGTCTATGACAGCGTTGCCTTTACACCATAGCCATAAAAGTGATGCAGAAGGAATAAAATGTCGCAACAGACAAAGCAAATATCCCGACAGATAAGTGTTTTTGCGGGTAGCCCTCTGGACTTTGCCGATCATCGCCGGGATCAGCCGGATTGGTTGTCAGCACAATGGACATCGGGACAGGCGCGAATATTGCCAGTGTTTGATTTAAAACCTCTTTTTGTGGGGCAAGAAGACCTTGCATTGTGTTGGCTGCGGCCATCTGATGTGCCGGACATATCCGTTCATGACGCTGTTTTTTTGGGTGAGGATAGCGGGATCGGACATTTTGCCTGTGCCATTAACAGCGTGCAGGCCGATGACATTTGCTCTTTGCAAAACGATGACATCTATTCTTTGCAAAATAATGGACGGGGTTATGACAGCGCGCCTGTTGAAGGGGTGGGCATCGAGGCATCCCCGCGGCGTTTTATGGAGCTACGCAGTGCCGCTTTACAGCTTACGGCCGCAGGGATTGACGGGGTGCCGGCGATATTAGGTAAGGCATGTAGCCTGCTGGATTGGCATCATCGCCACGGACATTGTGCGGTTTGCGGGGCGAAGACGACCATGGTCAGAGGAGGGGCGCATCGGTGTTGTGTCAATCAGGAATGCGGGGCATTGCATTTTCCACGCGTCGATCCGGTGGTGATTATGATGGTGGTGCGGGAAGATAAATGCCTTTTGGGGCGTAATTACAAATTTGCAGACCATTTTTATTCGGCACTGGCTGGATTTATGGAGGCCGGAGAAAACGTAGAAGAGGCCGTGCGACGGGAGGTGAAAGAAGAGGTTGGGATCATCATTGGTGACGTGACGTATGAACGCAGTCAACCATGGCCTTTCCCTTCCAATTTAATGATCGGTTGTCGGGCAGAAGCCTTAACAACGGAAATTACGCTGGATGAAACGGAGCTTGCGGATGCGCGCTGGTTCAGCCGCGCGGAAATAAGGGAAATACTGCTGGCGGGGGAGCAGGCGGCCATCCGCCTGCCAAAGGACGTGGCCATTGCGCGCAATTTGCTGGATAGCTGGTTAGCGGAAGGTGAATAGCCAATTAAGCGCGCGGCGAGGACCATGATATAACGCGTGGTCCCGAGGCCGTGGGTTATAACCGGTCAATATGCAGCAGGTCAGAGCAGGTCCGCCTTCATTTTTTGGCGGTATGTGGATTGCGGATAAGTGCCCAGTATTTTCACGCTATTTGAAAAGAAAGCGAGTTCCTCCATGGCCAGTTTAACAGCCGGATCATCCGGGTGTCCTTCTATATCAGCGTAGAATTGCGACGCAAAGAAGCGTCCTTCCTGCTGATAGCTTTCCAGTTTGGTCATGTTGACGCTATTGGTGGCAAAGCCGCCCAGTGCCTTATACAAAGCGGCGGGAATATTACGAACTTCAAATAGGAATGTGGTCATTACCGGACCGTTATTGGCGGGCAGGGCCGCAGGTTCAGGGCTTAAGATGATAAACCGTGTCGTATTGTGGGAAGCATCTTCGATATCTTCGCGCAGACATTGCAAGCCGTATATTTCCCCCGCCAGTGAGGAGGCGATGGCGCCGATGCTGGGATCCTGTTGTTCGGCGATCAGTTTAGCTGCCCCAGCCGTATCCGTATAGGCAACCGGGTGCAGGCCCAAGGCATGCAGATTGGCACGGCATTGTCCCAAGGCCTGTTCATGACTGCGAACGTGTTTGAGTGTCTTCAGTGTCGCACCGGTAACGGCCAGAAGCTGGTGATTAATGCGCTGGAAATGTTCTGCGATGATATGCAGGTCGGAGTGGGGCATTAATTGATGGATATCCGCTACCCGCCCGGCAACAGAATTTTCGATGGGGATCATAGCCAGGGCGGCCTGTCCGTTCTCTACGGCCGCGAAGGCCTCTTCAAAGGTGGGGCAGGGCAGGGCCTCATAATCGGGGTAAACGGTCCGGCATGCCAAATGAGAATAGGCCCCGGGTTCACCTTGGAAGGCGATAAGCTGTGATTGCGAGGAAGTGGAAGACGCCATTTATTGTGATCCGAATTAGCATATTTCTTTTGTATGGTATTAGGCGCAGTATCGGGAGGCCGTGACTTTCTGTCAATGGGGCGATCACGAGATGAGCTGAGGGAGAGGAGGAGAAAAAAACAATCTGAACGGGAAATATAGATGATCTCTCTTGTGCTTGGGTAAAAACCCTAGTACATAATGCGCTGAGAAATTGAAATATATGATCGTGCCCGCAGATGTCGCGGGATGTGATTGTTTTATATTGAACCTATTTATAAATAGCCGATGGGAGTGAGCCTTGGACTCCATGGAATTGAATAAAATCCTGGCCGGTGTGCTGGTCGCAGTATTAGTAGTCATCGGGATCAGCAATCTAAGTGACGTGCTGTATCATCAAGAACCGCTGGAGCAAAATGCTTATGTGGTTGAAGTGGAAGACGCCACTGCTGCCGCTGGGGCAGTTGCTGCGGTTGTGGAAGACCTTCCGTCATTAGGTGAACTGTTGGCTGTTGCGGATGCGTCCAAAGGGGCAAAGGTATTCAAAAAATGCGCGGCGTGTCATTCTGTGGATAATGGCGGGGCCCATAAAACTGGCCCGAACCTATACAATATTGTCGGTGCGGCGAAGGCTGGCAAGGCTGGCTTCTCTTATTCATCTGCGCTGGCGGACATGGACGGTGAATGGTCATATGAAAACCTGGATGCTTTCCTGAAAAAACCAAAAGATTATGCGCCAGGGACAAAAATGGCTTTTGCTGGTTTGAAAAAACCTGAGCAGCGCGCGGCGTTGATTGCTTATCTACGGGAAAACAGTGATGTGCCTTTGGCATTGCCAGCGGCATTGCCCGCCGCAGAATAAAGTTTTTTCGGATTGAATTTTATGAAAGGCGTGCCCTTGGGGGGTGCGCCTTTTTTTATAATGATGCGGCACTGCTGAATAGTTTTAGACGGCAAGCAGTATCGGGCCTTGGTCAAGGAATGCCAGGGTTTTACAGCCCTGTGACAACAAGATGTCATTTCGGCTTTTCATTTACGGTTGATGCATTATTCTGTGAAGCCATCGCGCAGGTCATGAAGAACAACAGGATAAGAACCGCATATGCTTTCTCACTTTCTTCGTAAGCCGTACCGTCATTGGGTGATGGGGCTGTTGTTGTGGTTTATGGGGAATATGTCGGGTGCGCTCGCGGCTGATAATCGTGTTTTACCTCATGATCGTGAGCATATGCGGGCCTCTTCACCGCAGGGCGCGGCCATTCGTGATGGTGTTGTCAGAAGTCACGGGGTGACGATTCTGGGGCAACTTAAATATCCGCCTGATTTTCGCCATTTTGACTATGTCAATCCGCAAGCCCCCAAAGGGGGGACATTGCGCCTTTCTGAACAGGGAAGCTATGACAGTCTGCATCCATTTATTTTGAAAGGGGTATCGGCGAACGGCTTGGGCCAGTTGGTGTATGAAACACTGACAGTGGCGGCGGATGATGAACCGAGTGCCCAATATGGCTTAATCGCTGAGACGATTGAGTATCCCCGCGATAAAAGTTGGGTTATTTTCACACTGCGGCCTGAGGCCAGATGGCATGACGGGCAGCCGATCACGCCAGAAGATGTGATTTTTTCCTTCAATACCCTGATGAAAGAAGGGTCGCCCCGCTATCGCTTTTATTATCAGAATGTCGTCAAGGTCGAAGCTTTGGATGCGCGGCGCGTTAAATTCAGTTTCGATCAGGCGGGCAATAATGAATTGCCCTATATTGTCGGGTCGCTTCCTATATTGCCCCAGCATTACTGGCAGGATAAAGATTTTACAGCGACTACTCTGGTGCCGCCCTTGGGGAGCGGGCCGTATAAAGTGAGTGCCATAAACCCCGGTCGTACGGTTACTTTTCAACGTGTTGAGGATTATTGGGGGCAGGCATTAGCTGTGAACCGTGGCAAGTACAATTTTGATACAATTCAATTTGAATATTTCCGTGATGACACAGCGCGTTTCGAAGCCTTTAAGGCTGGGGCTTATGATTTAATCTGGGAGAATAGTTCCAAACGGTGGGCGACAGAATATGTGTTTCCTGCGGCCAAAGACGGGCGCGTGATTACCGAACGGATCGCCCATAAAAGCCCCGTGGGGATGCAGGCCTTTGGCTATAACCTCAGGCGACAAAAATTTGCCGATCCGCGTGTGCGACGGGCTTTGGCGTATTGTTTTGATTTTGAATGGACACAGAAAAATATCTTTTATGGGCAATATAGCCGGACAAAAAGTTATTTTGATAATTCCGAACTTGCGGCTACGGGCCTGCCAAAGGGGGCGGAGCTGGCTTTATTGACTCCTTACCGGGATCAACTGCCTGCGGAGGTTTTCAGTACGGCATATGATGTGCCGTATTTTGAGCCGGGCTGGGTCAGCCGGCGGGCAAATCTGCTGACGGCAAAACGATTGCTGGAAGAGGCTGGATGGTATGTACGGGACGGGGTACTGACGCATTTGGAAACAGGCCAGCAGATGGAAATTGAATTTCTGTTAGGCAGTTATAACGCCAGTTTCCAGCGTTTAATTCAACCGATGATCCGACATATGGAAAAACTTGGTATTCGTGCGCATATCGCCGTTGTGGATATTTCTGTCTATCAGAACAGAATGTTAGACCACGATTTTGATATTTATATTTTTAACCAGTTGCAAAGCACGTCTCCGGGAAATGAGCAGCGGGAAATGTGGGGGTCAGAGGCTGCAGACAGGTCTGGCAGTCGTAATTTCCTGGGCATTAAAAACCCGGTGATAGATGCGTTGATTGACAAAATTATTTTTGCGCCGGACCGAAGTTCTTTGGTGACCGCTGTGAATGCCCTGGATCGGGTATTACTGTGGGGACATTATGTTATTCCCCAATATCATTCCGCAGATAGCCGTATTGGCCGTTGGCAACATATTGCGCGACCCGCCGTAATTCCTCCTTACTTACCGAATACGGCTTCCATCCGTTGGCTGCGTGATACAGGGTGGGATCAACGCATTGTGGCAGGAGGGAAGCAACCATGATTGCATATATTCTGAGACGGTTGATGTTAATGGTGCCAACTATTCTGGGCATTATGATTATTAATTTTGCCATTGTGCAATTTGCCCCCGGGGGGCCAGTGGAACGCATTGTGGCCCAACTGCAGGGATTGGATACGCAGGCCTCTGTAGGCGGCGCCAGTGGCGGCGGAGAAAGTAGTGGCAGTTCAACCGGGCAGACGGTCACGGCGGGACAGGAAAGCGGGTATCGTGGAGCACAGGGGCTGGATCCGGCTTTTCTAAAAGAGTTGGAGGCCCAATTTGGTCTGGATAAACCCGCCTATGAACGACTGGGATTGATGATCTGGAATTATGCCCGTTTTGATTTCGGGGAAAGCTTTTACCGGAATGCGGATGTCCTGGACCTGATTTTAGAAAAAATGCCAGTTTCAATTTCACTGGGCCTGTGGACGACGTTAATTGTCTATTTGATTTCTATTCCGATGGGGATTGCGAAAGCGGTCCGTCATGGCACCCGTTTTGATGCGGTGACGAGTTCCGTCATCCTGATCGGGTACGCGATCCCCGGTTATATTTTTGCGGTGATGCTGCTGGTTCTGTTTGCCGGGGGAAGTTATTGGGATGTTTTCCCGCTTGGGGGGTTGGTCTCTCCCGACTGGGAAAGCTATAGCTGGCCGGTTAAGATTGTCGATTACCTTTGGCATATGGTACTGCCGGTCTTTGCGATGGTATTAAGCGGTTTTGCAACATTGACCCTGTTGACAAAAAACTCATTTTTAGAAGAAATATCCAAACAATATGTGGTCACGGCCCGGGCCAAGGGGGTTACAGAAAAAAAAGTGCTATACGGGCATATTTTCCGCAACGCCATGCTTATTGTCGTGGCGGGATTCCCTGCGGCGTTTATATCCATCTTCATTACCGGGTCGTTATTGATTGAGGTGATCTTCTCGCTCGATGGATTGGGATTATTGGGTTACGAATCCGTGATGAACCGGGACTACCCGGTGGTGTTTGGGACGTTATTTATCTATAGCCTGCTAGGGCTAGTGGCGAATTTATTGCGTGATCTGACCTATATTTGGGTAGACCCCCGGATCAGCTTCGAGACTCAGGATCAGGGGGGCTGACGTCATGGAGGCACCAATCAGATACAGTCTTTTGGGGATGCAGGTTTCTCCGTTACATTACCGACGCTGGCAGGTATTTAGGTCTTCACGGCGCGGTTTCCTGTCGCTGTTATTATTTATGTCTTTGTTGTTTGTGACATTGGCGGCTGATTTTGTGGCGAACGATAAACCGATCATCATGCAACATGAGGGACAGTTCTATTTCCCGATATTTCAAACTTACACAGAGGCCCAATTGGGGGGGGATTTTGAGACGGAAGCCGAATATCGTGATCCCTACGTGCAGCAATTAATTGCAGAAAGCGGCGGGTGGATGTTATGGCCTCCCATCCGTTACAGCTACCAGACGATTAATTACGATGTTGCGGTGCCGGCACCGGCGCCGCCGTCTGGAGAAAACTGGCTCGGCACAGACGATCAGGGACGCGATGTTCTGGCACGATTGATTTATGGTTTGCGCCTGTCCATGCTGTTTGCGCTGTGTATGACAGTTGGTGTTCTTTTCATCGGCATTGCAACCGGCGCGGTGCAAGGTTATTTCGGTGGTTGGACGGATATATTAATGCAGCGATTTATCGAAATCTGGTCGGGGCTGCCGATATTGTATTTGCTGATTATTTTATCCAGTATTTTTGCGCCGGGTTTTCTGGTGCTGCTGTTTTTGTTGCTGGTTTTTAGCTGGATGGGATTGTCAGATATCGTGCGTGCCGAGTTCCTGAAAGTACGCAGTTATGATTACGTCAAAGCCGCCCGTGCGCTGGGCGTGGGGAATTTGGCAATTATGGCCCGGCATGTTCTTCCCAATGCGATGGTGGCAACGTTGACCTTCCTGCCGTTCATTTTTACAGGGGCTATTACATCCTTGACCGCGCTGGATTATCTGGGGCTGGGGATGCCACCGGGACAGCCGTCTTTGGGGGAGTTGCTGGTACAGGGAAAAAGCAATCTTCAGGCCCCATGGTTAGGGTTAACAGCATTTGTGACGTTAAGTGTTGTGCTGACCTTGGTGGTGTTTATTGGTGAGGCCGTCCGCGATGCCTTTGATCCGCGTACAACCGTGGAAGGGGACCGACATGGCTGAACACTTATTGAATGTCAAAGACTTGAAAGTGTCTTTCCGCAGCGGTCGTCAGGTGGTGGAGGCGGTGAAGGGGGTGTCTTTTTCGTTAAATAAAGGAGAGACATTGGCGTTGGTCGGGGAAAGCGGGTCAGGGAAATCCGTATCGGCTTTGTCCATTATGCAGCTATTGTCCTATCCTGCGGCCTTTCATCCTTCAGGATCGATCACATTCGATGGGCAGGAGGTGATCGGCGCATCACCGTCCTTTCTGCAGAAACTGCGGGGTAATCGCATTGCGATGGTCTTTCAGGAACCAATGACAGCCCTGAACCCCGTACATACAATTGAGAAACAGATTGGCGAGGTGTTGTCTCTGCACCGGCGTCTCAACCGGTCGGCGGCACGGGTTCGCATCCTGGAATTACTGCATCTTGTGGGCATAGTTGATCCGGAAAGCCGTTTGAAAAGCTATCCACATCAATTGTCCGGCGGGCAACGTCAGCGGGTGATGATTGCCATGGCCTTGGCCAATGAACCGGACGTTCTCATCGCAGATGAGCCGACAACGGCATTGGATGTGACCGTGCAGGCGCAGATTCTGGAATTGCTACAGGACATGCAGCGCAAACTGGGGATGGCGTTATTGCTGATTACGCATGATTTGGGTGTGGTGCGCAAAATGGCAGACCGTGTTTGTGTGATGCGTCATGGGAAAATTGTCGAGGCGGCCGATAGCGCCACCCTTTTTACACAACCACAACATGATTATACCCGCATGTTATTGGCTGCGGAACCATCGGGCGGCCCGGTAGTGGTGCCAGACAATGCGCCGGAAATCCTGCGCGTGGAGGGTATGAAGGTATATTTTCCGATACGGCGGGGTATTTTCCTGCGTACTGTAGGGCATGTGAAGGCCGTGGATGGTATTAATCTGTCTTTGAAGCAGGGGCAGACACTGGGCATTGTAGGGGAGAGCGGATCGGGAAAAACAACCTTGGGGTTGGCGATACTCCGTCTTGTGCGGGCAACGGGACGGGTCGTGTATTTAGGACAGGATATTCAAGCCCAGAAAAAGGATCAATTAAAGGCGTTGCGACGGGAAATGCAATTAGTGTTTCAGGACCCCTTTGGGGCGCTTAGCCCGCGGTTGTCGGTCGCAGAAATTATCGAAGAGGGACTCAGGGTTCATGAACCCGCATTATCGCAGACAGAACGGCGAGCGCGCATTACAGCGGTGTTAAAGGACGTCGGACTGGACCCGGACGTACAAGACCGTTATCCCCATGAATTTTCCGGTGGGCAACGCCAACGTATTTCTATCGCGCGGGCCTTGATTTTGCGGCCAAAGCTGATTGTGCTGGATGAGCCGACATCGGCACTGGATATGTCGGTACAGGCACAAGTTGTCGATTTGTTACGTAACCTGCAGCAACGCTTTAAGTTGTCGTTTCTGTTTATCAGTCACGATCTGAAGGTTGTGCGGGCCTTGTCTGATGAGGTGATTGTCATGAAGCAGGGGCGGGTTGTAGAACACGGCAAGCGTGAGGATATTTTTGAACGACCACAAACAGATTATACCAAAGCCCTGATTGCAGCGGCGTTCTCACTTTCTTTGGAAGGTGTTGCGGCCGATGCGGTGCGAGATTGATCTTTATGATAAAGCATAAAATACGAACGACACTGGGCACAGATGAGAGCCCGTGGCCCCAGTCGCGTCAAAGCGTGACATTTATATTGAAATGGCTGGGCATGATAACGGGGGCATTAGGGGCGGTATGGCTGGCGTTAAACCTCTCTACAAGTGGTTGGGGCTATACATTATTTGCCGTGTCTTCCGCGTCGTGGTTAGTGGCGGGGCTGTTGATGAAAGAGCATAGCCTTACCAGTATGAACGTTATTTATTTTGCGATTAACCTGATGGGCATTTATCGCTGGCTATTGGCCTGAGGTCACTATGTTGAGTTCTTTGCCAATGCCTCCAGTCCCTGTTTGTATGTGGGATAACGCAATGTAACCCCTAATTCTTCACGGAGGCGGCGGTTTGAAACGCGGCGCGTTTCTTCATAAAAGCTGGCCGCCATGGGGGAGAGATCAGCCTCGTCAATGTGAACAGATGGGGGCATTGGCGCCCCTAGCAAACCGCAGGCGTAAGCCGTGACATCCTGCGGTGGGGCCGGTTCATCATCGCAGAGGTTATAGATTGGGGAGAGCTGGTCCGCAGGGGTGCTGATCGCGGCCCGCAGGCTTTGGACTATATCATCGCGGTGGATACGACAGGTCACATGGTCGGGCTTTATAATGCGGCGGGCGCGGCCGCTGCGGATTTTATCAATCTGATTACGTCCCCGTCCCGGTCCATAAATGCCAGCTATTCGAAAGCAGGTTACGGCCTTACGGGTAGCGGTCCCAAAATCCTGCCATGCCAGCTCTGCGGCAAGGCGTGCCTTGGCACGGGGCAGGCCAGGCGTAGGGGGGGTTTCTTCATCAACCCATGCCCCCTGATGGTTGCCGTAAACGGCTGTGCTGCTGAGATACCCGATCCAGTCAAGATCCGGTAATGCGGCAAGGATATCATAGTAATAGCGCAACACCGAATCGTTTTCCCCATTGGGCTTTATGGAAATAAGCATATGGGTGGTGCCTTCCAGAGCATCGGTCAGTGCGGCAATATTTCCTCCCATAGGCTCGTCGATTACGGCCTCTATGCCCTTTGCCTTAAGTTCTGCGGCCTGCTCTTCGCGGCGACAGGTGCCGGCGAAACGCCAGCCGCCCTTGAGGCTCAGTTCTTCAATCAGTGCCATCGCACAATAACCAAGGCCGAAGGCAAATAGTTTCTGGGTCATCGTAATATGTCTCTCAGGGAATTATTATTGCAAAGGCCGGTGGGAAGAGGACAGCACAACAAGAGCATGCAATTTAACTTTTTGTGAGACGTTCATGTTGCTGTTTTGTGCAGCAGGAGCCGCGCGTTCTACGCTAAATGCTTTGACCTGACGGCTATCCAAGGCTTCTGCCCGGCGGTAATGAATAGCTGAAGGGGAAAAGTCGATACGGCGAATACGCCAGTTGCGGTCCGGAAATGCGGCTTTTAGTGCAGCGAGTTCGGTGCCGACCTGTGTGTATATATCCTGACGTAGCTTCGAATAAGTGGTTTGTTTTTCTGCTGCGGTGGGGGTGAAGGAGACGTTACGAAGCGTCACCTGATAACCGGGTCGGTTTTTTGATTTAATTTTTTTCCGCATACCATCAATTTGGGATTCGGCCAGGCGGGTTTGTGCTTGAACGGTCCATTGTTCCAGTCCGGCCCCACCGGGCGCGCGGGAGAAAGATGTAATATGCCATTCGCTTTTTTTAGAAAGCTCTTCAAGGCTGCTGAGGATATTGCGACGGACTTCTGCGGCGTCTTTGCCATCAAAGGCTGCCTGTAGCGAGACGTAAATGAGCGCGGTTCTGGCAGTTTGCCATTGCTCACTTTCCAATTCCAAGGTGATTTCGTCTTCACTGACGGGTTCGCTCGTCAGGGTTGTCTGGGCGGCAGCAGCATGTGTCATAACCGTTGCACATAATAAAATAGAAAAAAGATGGAACGTGCGGGACAGTGTCTTTAACAATGGGTTTTTAGACATGGTGTGTCCTTTCTGATGTTGACTTGCATCGATGCCTCCCCCAGCTTAATGCTAACGTTGATGAAAGAAAGTATTAAACGGCTTTATGACCAAAATACGACTATGGGCAGGCTATGCTCTTCTTTTAAAGATGATAATAGTTTTCTGCGTGATGTTTGTCTTTATGGAGCAGATGGCGGCCGCCAGTGAAGTAGAGACAGACGAGAGTCGGTATCAGGCCTGCCTGGAGGGACTGATGGAAGATCCGGCGCATCAATTGCAGCAAGCACTGCGCTGGTACAGTGACGGCGGCGGTGCGGCCGCCCGACATTGTCAGGCGATGGCCCGATACGTCCTTGGCCAATATGTGCAAGCGGCTAAAGAATTGGGTGCATTGGCAGAGGCCGTGCGCTTAGGAGAAGGACTTGGGGCTTTTGCCAAAAATCGCAAAGATGTGTTGAAGTGGCAGCTTTATGCACAAGAAGGGGAGGCATGGTTGTCAGCCGGACACTATGATAAGGCTTATAGTGCGCTGACGGCGGCGTTAATGGAAACAGTGGAGACGGAGCGGCAGCGGGCTTCGTTGTTATGGGCGCGGGCGATCGCCAGTGGCCAACGTAAGGCTTATGATATAGCAGTTGTTGATTTAACGGCTGCGATTGTTTTACGTCCTGAGCGTATAGATTTTTATCTCTTGCGGGGGCAGGCCTACCGCGATATGCGACAATTTGACGCGGCCATGGGGGATATTCAGCATATTCTGTCGCAACAGCCCGATCATGGCGAGGCGTTATTGGAAAGAGGGATCATTTATCGCCTGACCGGAGAGACCCCCCTGGCGTTGGCAGATTGGCAACAGGTGGTGGATTTATACCCGCAGACACCATTGGCGGCAAAGGCGGCGGAAAATATACGTGTGACCCGACATTAATATGGGCTGGCTATTAATATGGACTGGCCATCAATATGGAAGGGTGTCAGTTAGAATATGTGGCCTGGACTTTAGGCAAGATGCTTGCGCGCTGATGTCCCTGACTTAAGAGATCTGTTTCATGCGTTCGGGCCTTCCGGTGTGAACCATTCCTGTCGAACAGCGGGATCGACCTCGCGGCTGAGGTGGTCGGCTCTTAAAGCGTTAAATTGTGGCAGGGGGATAAGTTTGCCTAATGCCCAGACGGCCATAGCCCGGACAAGCGGGCTTTCATCACGGAGTTTAGAAAGCGCGGCGGGCAATAGGTCCAGGTTTTGGCTGTTGCCGATTGCAATGAGAACATTGCGTATAAAACGGTCGCGTCCCAATCGTTTTATCGGGGAGCCCGCAAAAATCTGGCGAAAGGCAACATCATCCAGGCGGGCAAGATCGCCAAGACGAGGGGCCTGTAATTCTGCGCGGGCGAAATAGGCGGCATCCTGCGCAGTTTGGGCGTATTTGTTCCATGGGCAGACCGCCAGACAATCATCACATCCATATATGCGGTTGCCAATGGGATTACGGAATTCCCGCGGGATATGGCCTTTATGCTCTATTGTCAGGTATGAAATACACCGCCGGGCGTCCAGTTTGTAGGGGGCCGGAAAAGCATGGGTTGGGCATATATCCAGACATGCGTGACATTGACCACAATGGTCCCTGTGGGCGTCATCGGAAGGAAGGTCAAGCGTTGTATATATGCAGCCAAGGAAAAGCCAGGAACCGAAATGCCGGCTGACCATATTGGTGTGCTTACCTTGCCAGCCAAGTCCGGCGTTGGCGGCAAGTGGTTTTTCCATAACGGGCGCTGTATCGACAAAGACTTTCACATCAGCATGATGATGTTGGACCAGGTGACGGGCAATTTGTTTTAGGCGTTTTTTGATGACGTCATGATAATCTTTGCCCCGGGCGTAAACAGAAATATTGCCCCGTTCTTTAGCGGCCAACAGGTCGCGTGGATCATGGGAAGGGCCGTAATTCATGGCCAGCATTATTATGCTTTTCACGTCAGGCCATAAAACTTTGGGATCAGCGCGGCGGTCTGCTTTTTCCTGCATCCAGTCCATATCGCCATAATGGTGGCGGTTGAGGAAATCTTGTAACCATTGGGCATTTTGCGTCAGGTTATCAGCATGGGTAATGCCGACGGCGTCAAAACCCAGGCGACGGGCGGTATCGCGAATGTCGGCGGTGATTTGGGCCGCCGTGGTCATTTTTATGCCGGCGTTTGTCATAGACGTTAGAAATCAAGATTGCTGTAATGGGGTGCGGGTGGGAATCCAGCAATGTTGTCTTTGAGAATTGGGCGGAGACTAGGGCGGGATTTGATCCGCATGTACCAGTCTTTGGCCCCTTCAAAATTCTGCCATGGAACATCGCCTAAATAATCAATGCAGGACAGATGAGATGCTGCGGCAATATCTGCGTATGAAAAATTATGTCCGGCCAGCCAGTTACGGCGTTCTGTCAAATATTGAATATAGCCCAGATGATGACGGATGTTATGGGCGGCACAGCGTATGGCATCCGAATCAGGTGTGCCCATTTTCAGGAAACGTTTCAGGACTTTTTCGTTAATCAGCAGCCGGGTGACCTCTTCATAACATTTTACATCAAACCAGCTGACAAGCCGTCTGACCTCTGCACGTTCTTCTGGCGTTTGTCCTAATAACGGGATTTCCGGTGCGGTCTCTTCCAGGTATTCACAAATGGCGTAACTATCAACGAGGATAAGTCCGTTTTCTTCGATCATAACCGGGACGGTCCCCGCCGGGTTCAGCCGGAGAAAGTCTGTGCGGCGGTTCCATGTCTTTTCCACGACAAGGTCAGCATCTATCGCCTTTTCAGAAAGGGCGATGCGGACTTTGCGGGAGAAGGGGGAAAACCAATGGTGATAAACTGTGCGCATGGCCGCAGTTTAACGTTACTTTTCAGGAAACGGTAGCAGAAAAATAAAGCGGCCCCGGAAGATCCGAGGCCGCTTTTGCATCCAGGATATTGTTCAGGACTTAAGCCTTACGGCGACGCCCTGCAGCAGCTAGACCCATCAAAGACAGGCCGATCAGGCCGGCTGTACCAGGCTCAACAACGCTGGGCACAGGCGGTGGAGCCTGCGTTTCTTCAAATGCGCTGTAGCGGACGGTGCCCTGTGAATAGTTGTAGAAACCAACCGCGCCACCGTCGAATGAGCCCGCAATATTAAATTGCAGAACGCCATCAACCCAAACTTTTACGTTTGTGGTAAAGAAATCAATGGTGAATTCATATTCAGTGTTGTCAGCCCAACCTGTGTCACCCAATGTGGCAGCACGTGCCAGTTCTGTAACACCACCAATATGCGCCCAGTAGTCGTTCGCTGATCCAGGACGACCGGAAATGCGGTTCAGAGCCAGACCGCGAGAGGCCGCACCCTGATTGCCCTGTTTCCAATCCAGCAACAGGTAATCAGCCGTTGCAGATGTAAAGTCACCCGCATCCCAACCTAATACAAAACCGATAAAATCATCATCGCCTGTTGTACGGACCTGAATTTTACCTTCTACGCGCTTATTCGTGGCATCGAAGTCACTGTAATAAACAGTAGGGTTACCATTGATGTTTTGGTCTACATAGGCACCGGCTGATGCTTCCGGTACCCAGCTTCCTGCACCACCAGAATAGTCTTCTTTGGTCCATGTCCGCAGATCAATAGCGGCAGCATAAGTGATAGTTGTGCTGGCAATAACGGCAACAGCGGCCGTCGCAAGCGTTTTAGTAATTGATAAGGTCATTATTCCCCTCCAGAAATTGAACGATCCAAGATGCAATACACCAGCATACATGCAAGTAAGGGGCCAGTTTTATAAATTCATTAAAAACAATGGCTTATATTATTTTGTTATAAAGTGGATTTAGATTCTGTAAAAAAAACCGACACTTTTGTGCTGTTACGGGATTTCTTTTTTATTTACCTGATATGCAGTATAAACAGCGCAATAAATGGCAATAGAGTATTAAGGCGTTTTGATCGTTCTGTTGTAATGATCTTTTGGTGAAAGGGAGGGCTGTTTGGGCCTGTTGCATATATTCGTTCTGGCTGTTGTTCAGGGCATTACAGAATTTTTACCTATTTCTTCCTCAGGGCATTTGATTTTGGTGCCTGTTCTCACCGATTGGCCGGATCAGGGCATATTAATTGATGTGGCGGTGCATGTGGGGACTTTGGGGGCGGTGATGTTTTATTTCCGCCGCGATGTGGCGGGGTTATTTCGTGCGATCTGGCAGTTGTTGACGTTTAATCATCATAAAAATGAAGAGCAAGGATTGTTCTGGGCTTTGGTGGTGGCGACTGTTCCTGTTGTGATTGTCGGCGGTATTTTATCGTTGAGTGGATGGAATGACATGTTGCGGTCGGCTGAAGTCATCGGGTGGGCCAGCATTATTTTTGGCTTACTGCTTTATGTTGTGGATTTAAAATCGCCGCAAAAAGACGATTTAGGGCAGGTGACATTACGCCAGGCCGTCTGGCTAGGGTTGGCGCAGGTGTTAGCCTTAATTCCCGGCACCAGCCGGTCGGGGATTACAATGACGGCGGCACGGGGGATGGGGTTCAGCCGCGTGGCGGCGGCCCGTTTTTCCATGTTGATGTCGATACCGACGATATTGGCGGCAGGATTAATCGAAGGGGCGAAGTTATATCACAGCGGTAGTGTTACATTGGGTATGGATGCCCTGTTCAGTGCGACCCTGGCCTTTTTTGCCGCCTTATTGGCTATTGCCGGTTTAATGGCGTGGCTGAAGCGGGCCAGCATGGCTCCCTTTGTATGGTACCGGGTGGCGCTGGGAATTGGTTTGCTCTGCTGGGTTTATCTATAAGGATCCGATGACACACGGCCGGTAGCATAGTGTGATGGCCTCTGGGGCTGAACTGTTTTCATTTTGCTGTTAAGTATCATCGTTGCGTTGATAAGCCTGGTTGGGAGCCGGACTTATCAAAAAAATTAAAGAATTAATGCGGTTTTTATTCTTCAGCAAATTGCCCAAGTTTACGGTAGCTATGTAAATACGTAGGCAAAATGGCTTCGGCGGGTGTCTCTGTAACCCCCAGATCGTTCAGGCCGGCGGCCCCGACAGAGACGACGTTATCTTGTTCCAGCAAGGTGACCTGATCCATGGTCAGCAGAGGTTTGGGTAACATACCTAAGAAAAAAGCGTTTACCTTTGCCATGGCCGTTGGAACGGGGACAAGGATGGCCTTACGCTGTGTGACCTGGAGGATAAGCTCAAGAATTTCTTTAAATGTATAGATATTCGCCCCCCCCAGTTCATAGATCTGTCCGGCGGCTTTAGGGCTGTTCAGGGCGTTTGTTACTGCGGCGGCGACATCCCCTACGTAAACCGGCTGAAACTTTGTTTCTCCACAAATAAGCGGGAGGGCCGGGGAGAGAGAGGCCATGGCCGCAAAACGATTGAAGAAGCTGTCATTTGGGCCAAAGATAATGCTAGGCCGTAGGATAGTTGCGGTGGGAAAGGCGGACTGTACGGCGGCCTCACCGGCGGCTTTACTACGGGCGTATTGGGATTCGGATTCAGTATCCGCGCCAATGGCAGAGACATGGACCAGATTTTTGACACCAGCCTCTTTTGAGGCCTGGGCAATAAGGCCTGCCCCGCGGGCATGAATTTTATCAAACTTCTGTGGCCCGGTTTGATACAGCAGCCCGACCAGATTAACAACGTCATCGGCTCCGGTAACGGCAGCGCGAACAGAATTTTCATCGCGTAAATTGGCCTGTACAATCTGGATTTGCCCCAAATCACCCAGCGGTTTTAGAAAAAGAGCAGAATTTGGTCGGCGCACAGCGACCCTTACCCGTGCCCCTGTTTTTGCCAGATGCTGGACCACGGCACGTCCTAAAAATCCGGACCCACCAAAAACGGTTACAAGGCGTGCTGTCATGATCGTCTCCAATAAAGTCTGTGGGCTTAAGCGAGTTAATCCAAATTTGCTGACTTATGCCATTATTGTGTTATGCCGTTGTGAAAGACGCGCTAACAATTAAGGCATCTAAAGGCTCTCTTCCGTGAGTAGCATAATTTCCCCGTCATTCAAGGGAAAATGCGCAGCCTTTACGCAAGTCTTCTGTGGGGAATAGGGCTTTTGCCTTTCGATCTATCTTTGACGGCAACAATTGTGCATATGATGCTTGACAATAGGGGCCGGGAGGCATAATCACTAGCGCAACGTTTCGTAACGTTAGGCCCAGGTGGCGGAATTGGTAGACGCGCTAGCTTCAGGTGCTAGTGACCTTTATGGTCGTGGAAGTTCGAGTCTTCTCCTGGGCACCACTGGACATATTAGCAGATCATACTAAATCGACCTAAATCTAGCTATTCTGCGCGTCACAGCGTGTTTTTCTTCCCGCCGATTTTGACAAATATGCTCAAATATGCTTAAAGTTCACCAAAATTTACGCACGATTTACGCACGATGCGGGGGGGTGGCATGGCGAGCATTAGAAAATATAAGACCGGTTTTCGCGCGGAAGTGCGGTTAAAAAACTTCTATAAATCAAAGATATTTGATTCGAAGATTGAAGCCCAAAAATGGGCTGTTGAGACCGAACATGCGCACGGCAAGAGCGGCAAAATTCTGCGCGGCAAAACTGTAAAAGATGCCTTTGACAGGTACGCGCGGGAAGTTAGCCCCACAAAGAAGGGGGCGCGGTGGGAGACTGTCCGTCTGGAAAAGTTATCCCGTGATGACTGGGTTTATACACAGTTAGCGGATCTGAAATCTTCTGATCTGCGTGACTGGCGGGACCGTGCACTGCAGGGGCAGACGCAATATGGCAAGCCTATCAGCCCCGCCAGCGTCCGGCGTGAGTTCACTCTTATTTCATCCGTAATTGAATATGCCAGGCGTGAATGGCATTGGATCAATGAAAATCCGTGCAGGGACGTTTCTTTGCCGGATAAAGCCCGCCCCCGCGATCGGCGCATATCTGCCCGCGAGCAAATGCGAATTGTTGATGCCTTGGGCTATGACGAGGCGGGGCAGGCAATAACCGCTCGCCAACAGCTTGCCGTTGCCTTTCTGTTAGCCATTGAAACGGCGATGCGCCAAGGTGAGATTTACAGCCTGGAATGGCCGCAAGTTCACCTAGAACGGCGGTTTGTGACGTTGCTAGACACAAAAAATAATGACAAGCGTGATGTGCCTTTATCAGGTGAAGCGGTGCGTTTATTAGGACAGATACCAAGGCGGGAACAGGGGCGGGTTTTCAGGTATCCGCAAGCCAGTGCGGCACAGGCATTCCGCAAGGTGGTTAAAGGGCTGGGGATTGAGGATTTGCGTTTTCATGATACACGCCATGAGGGCCTAACGCGGCTGGCGCGGAAACTAACACATCTGGAATTGGCGCGGATGGTGGGACATAGAGACGTGCGCAGTCTGATGATTTATTATAATGCCACGGCGGAAGAATTAGCGGCCAAATTGGATTAATGCTTTGTTTCGCGGTGGCGTAAAATCCACGCCTTCACTTCTTTTGACAGCCATAGGCGCTGGCCTTGGCCCTTCTCACTGATAGGCAGCCTGACGGCGGTGGGGAATGTCTTATGCGTAATGACGCGACTCCTGACTGACGAGACAGACAGGGCCATGTATTCGCCAATATCCGCCAGAGTCCACATTTCAGCATTCTGACGGGCGGTGGTCTGCGCGGCTTCATTTGCCGCCCGCAGTTCGTCACGGATTTCTGATAAAATTTCTTCCGCTGTCATCGTCTCTTCCTGGAATATTGATAATCGCCTTCGGTAATCATTTCTTCATCTTTGCAAGGGCAGGGTTGTCTGTATTCTTCGTCGCGGGCCATCCAGTATTTTCGGGCAACCCCGCATCCGTGATTGTCTTCTTCAAAGTCTTCAAGCCCCCATTCTTCCAAAACCTTCTTCATCATCTTGTTGGATGGTCGGTAACGGCCCATCATTGAGAATGAAATAAGCCATTCCCAATGGGGGGGGAGGTATCCATTGTCAACGATGCAGACAGATGAAAGGGCGAAAACGCCTTCACTATTCCGCCATACCGTCCAATCTTTATCGATATCGATCACCGACCACGCCCCGCCTGACGGTCTCCATCGTTCTGGTGCTGCGACGGCGCGGGTCATTGCTTACTCTCCTTAAACGCCTTTCCGCCTTCTGCGGCACGGGCCTCACGGCTGTGATCGTGACGGGTGCGGTTGTAATCCATTATTCTTCCTCTCTATGGCCAAGTGCGGTGTGCCTGTTGCTCGCCGCCGCCTGCACAAGTTTAGACGCCACAGTTATAGGTAGAGAATCCAGTGTGCTGTGTGCGGCTTTTTTTGCCGTTCGCCAGCCTGATTTCTTTTTAAGTAACAGTCCGCATTCGTCAGGCACCTCATCTGTGGATATTAACCCCTCTACAGTCGCAAAATAGATGCACTCACTATATGGGCGATATTCCCGCCACTTCTGTGTACGGATGTCTGATAGGAAATCAGAGCGGCTTATTTTAATCTCATAAGTTATTGGGCAAGGGCAGGTGTATGATTTATGAAGCACGTACACATCTGGCCGCACGTTGCCGGGACCACCCATAGATATATTTTCAAAGACAATTCGGTAGTCCTGCCTTTGTGCTAAATAGGCCGCCAGATCGTGGGCTAACGCATCGTGTGCGCTTAATACCTTTGGGCGGTGAGGGGTCTCTTTCTTTTGCCGGATCACGGCCATCACACATCCCCTTCAGAGGTAAGAAGTGCTGTAAATTTATCTAAAGGCATATCAACTTTTACAAGTGAACAATGTGCAATAACGACATCTGTAGTTGATCTATCTGGGTCGAAAGAGTACGAAGATTCACAGCGAGAGATCATATCCTTATTAATTATTACATATTGTCCCGCCTCATCACTAACTAGTGGAACTTTGATAAATTTAGTCATGATTATTCCTTCTCGATAGGTCGCCAAGCTATAGGGAGCATAGAAGACCTATAATATTCGTTTGTTTCCCAACAAACGCCACCCGTCCAACAATCTGGATATTCGTCAGTGGTGGCAACCCAAGACCCGACTGCTGTACTGTCAAATTTCACTGGAAATTCTTCACCTGTGGCTACTGTGATCAAGATTGTTTCCTCATCCTTCGGTGCTGTGTTCATCGGTCTCCACTCACTCATTTCCTGCTCCCTTCTAGGTCGGACGGCGCGGGTCATTGCTTACTCTCCTTAAAATGCCTTTCCACCTTCTGCGGCACGGGCCTCACGGCTGTGATCGTGACGGGTACGGTTGTAGGCTAGTTTCTCGTGTATAGCGCCTTCAAGGTCGTAGCCTTGGAACTGTGCTGTTTTGGCGACTAAGTACAAAAAGGCTGAATAAAATGTTTCAATGCGCGATTGACGTTGGTGTTTATAGTCTGTGCCTAATGCACTCACCATAGCCGATAGTAGGAAGTGCTTGCCGCCGATAGGTAGAGCTAGAAAACTATTATAACTACCTAATATCATTTCGAACATATGATCGTCCGCTTCATATTCCCATCCATAACGTCCGCCTAAGTCCAGCATACGTATCATTGCGTCCGCCAATTCCACTTCTCCCATCTTGCGGTGGGGTAGGTGATCGTCCATGAGGTTCTTGCGTTCGCCTTCTGTGGCCTCTGCGATTTCGGTAATCACCAGTTGCAGGCATTGGTAGATACAACGGTCCATGTCGTCCCACCAGCCCATAGCCTTGTTTTGTTCGAAGATATCTCTAGCAAGTGCGTTGTAGTTAATAGTCATGTTTATTTCTTCCAAAATCTGCCCAGCTATCCACGCTTCACCGGACAATGGGGCGTGCAGAACGCGCTAGGAGGCAGCGCGACGTGGACCCCAGAGGCAATTAGTTCAAATTATTGTTGTGAGCGGTGGGGGTGAATCCCCTTGCTTCACTCACAGCGGCGTTGAAGGGTTCGACAAGCCAGAGTCCAGCGATAAGAACCGCCACAACAACCACAAAACCGATTGTGTCGGCAATTTCCAATAAGGTGCTTTTCTTAATTCGTGGTCTGCGCGTCATAAGGTCTGATCCTCAAGTGTGCGGGCGGCGGTGAGATATTCAATCAGGCTGTGCGGCTGGCCCTTGGGGTTGGTGACGGCGATATATAATTTCCCGTCACGGTGGGGGCGCAGTTCGCCAATAACCCTGATTTCATCGCGTGGGCGCGGTGGGCGTTCTGCTAATAATTGTTGGCCTAGCCCCTGATATATGCGGGCGGTGATATAGACGTCTTTCCCGTGGCTCGTGCGCCCCTTTAACCTTATCTGCGTATAGTTATAAGGTGTTGCGCCGCCCAGACGGGTGTATTCGGCACTATTGCGGGCCATTGGCTGCACGGTGCCTGAAAACTGCACACAATTCATTTTTAAACTATCGTCCATCATCCGCCCTTTTGTTCAAATTAAGGGGTGGGGGAAGAGGATCTTCCCCCTATCAGTGCAAGTCTTCGCTTTCGGATCATCGCGGCTGATGGAGATATAATATCCATAATGGATAACTATAGTCAACAGTAAAAATATCCAAATTGGATATTATTTATTTACGGGGGTAGTGGCGGTGGTTATTTCCAGAATGAAAAGGGCCATAAAAAAAGAGGGCTTTTGCCCTCTTTTCAATGATTGCTGTATATGCTGGTTATTGCGCGGCGAGATACTGCACCAGTTGGTAAACGTGGCGGGCATCATCTTCGGCGCGGTGGATTTGGGACTGATCGCCCAGCCCGCAGTCCCGCAACGCCTTTGTCAATTTATGCCATTTGAAATCTTCCCTGTATTCGTTCCATTCCCCCACATATGAGGCATATATCTTCATCAAGCATACATCTTTGAATCTAGGTAATCGCAATCCGTGGATGTCGCATGTCGTTTTGAGAGCTTTAACGTCAAAATCTGCGTTGTATATAATCACGGTTTTTCCGAGCAATAGGCGATCAACCTGTTTATGCACATCGGGCCATGTGGGGCAGTTTTTCAGGTCACGTTTTTTAATGCCGTGTACTTCTGTCGCCGCGGTGCGTATAGGCGTTGCAGGGTTAATTCGTTGATTGAATAGGGTTTTACCCTCAAAATTAAGAATAGCCAGTTCGACTATTTCCGGTTTATTGATATCGGTTGTTTCTGCATCAAGATAAACAACGCCGGTGTCAGATAATAGAGCGCGGGCCAATTTTGCAACGTCTTCACGAATATCTGCATGTGTCGATTTTACAGACTGCGATCTTTGCGGTGGCCTAGTTTGTTTCCCTCTGGCTTTATATGCCGCGTATAAAAATATCAGAACTATTACTGCTGTTAAAACAAGGCCAAGCGTCATTTCTTTATCCCCCATTAACGGTTAATTTAGTTAGCTATCATCACGAAAAAAGCCGATGACCACGGCCTGTACGCGGATTTCACGGATGCGCCGCCCGCTGACGGTGAGGTTTAGGTCTTCCTCTGTTTCTGGCAGGTGATTAGGAAACTGTATTGCCTGATGTATCGGATTGCTGGACCGTGGCACTAGCCAGATCGTGCCATTGTCGTCTTTGTGCAGTTCCTTGACGGTGGATTCGATCAGCCCCTGGAAGCATTCAAGCTCAACGATCACGCATTTCCCCGTTGTGATTTCCTTGTCATAATCTGCATAAGGGACGCAAACGACGATATCCCCAGGTTCGTATTTCAAATTCATGCTGTCGCCGCGCACCTGTAAGCCAAAAGCGGTGGAGTAGGGCGCGGTATTTGGAAGCACAACTTGCGTCCGGTCGTCTTCTGGTAGTTCGTGGGCCTCTGCCCAGTCTCCCGCCTGCACATAGCCTATGACAGAGATGGGGGAGAGGGTGAGGGTGTCTGGCGGCGATATTTCCGCAATCAATTCTTCCGGTCGGCAGTCCAGATGCGGGGCAAGCCGTTCCATCCAGCGTTGGGTTAATTGCCGCTCGCCATGTTCCAGACGCCATATTTGCAGCTTAGTAGTCCCCGCCTTCTCTCCGAGTTCGGCTTGGGAGAAACCGGCTTCCTGGCGCAGCGTTTTTAAACGATTCTTCATAATAGCCATATTGGCAGACCTTCAAAATTTATAAATTATCCAAACAGGATATATTTTTACTTGACCTTAGATATCCATATTGGATACCATGGCGCTCATGATGACTTTGAAAGACTACATCCGCGATTTTGAAGACAGCCAGAGGGCCTTTGCGGCGCGGCTTGATGTGACGCCTTTGACTGTAAACAGGTGGTGTGCAGGCAAGCGCCAGCCCCGCCCTGAAATGGCGTTGAAAATTGTTGAGGCAACAGGCGGCCGCGTATCGCTTGAGAGCCTTTACGTCTAACCCCTTTCGCTTCCTTTTATACCTCAAGGAAGCGGGGCGGGGCGGTGGCACGACCCCCAACGGCAGCCGCCCTGCAACTATTACCCATGAGACCCCCCGATGGTCTCCTCAACTTGGGGGCGGTGGCCTACAGCGCCGCCCCCTGATTTTTAAAGAATAAGCCGTATCAGCGGCGAGATATACGGTAAAAACAAAGGTAATTTTCCATGACGGGTTCCAGTCTTTCCCCCCAGATTAAAATTGCTGCAAAGCGGCAGACGCAGGCAAGCGGCGGGTTGGAAAGTGCGGCGACCGTGACGCGGGTGCGGGCCAGCACGTTGTCACATTATCAAAATCAGAATGATAAAGATCATATGCCGGTTGATGTGTTGGTTGACCTGACGCGCGATAGCGGCAATCCAGCCTTGCTGCGATATATCGCCCATGCCTGCGGTTATGATCTTGTGCCTATGGGCGCGGGGAAATTCGGATCAATCCTGAAAGAAGTTACAGAAATGAACGCGGCCGCCAGCGACGCGGTTAATGTTGTCGCTATGGCGGCGGAAGACGGACAGATAACAGAGGAGGAACGGGCCGTTATTCGTGATGCCCTTAACGCCGCCCGTGCAGAGATTGACGATGTCGACAACGTGGTGCGCCATACCGCGCAGGACGGTGACGCATGATTATTTTTGATCTGCGATTTCATATTATCTGCGCACTGTTGTGGTGGGGCGTCATCGAGGCCGCTCTGGCGGTGGTGGAGTTTTTGACAGTATGACGTTTTATTCTGTGCCGCCGGTCGCAAAACCGCGCATGACCCGCCGCGATAAGTGGGCCGCCCGCCCGTGTGTGTTGTCCTATCGGGCGTTTAAAGATCATTGCCGCCTGTTAGGCGTTGAGGTGCCCACGGCGGGCGCGATGGTTACTTTTCACATGCCGATTCCGGCGAGTTATTCACAGAAGCGTCGTGCCGCTCTGGACGGCACCCCCCATACCAAGCGGCCAGACGTCGATAACCTTCTAAAAGCGCTGTTGGATGCAACAATGGCAGAGGACAGCGTTGTGCACGATATACGTGCGCGCAAGTTGTGGGGCCTAATGCCTGGAATTGAGATTAAAGAGGGGGGCGCATGATGAACGGGCGATCATGGCGACCGGAGGAGGACGCAATCTTGAAGGCGGTTTTCCCGTTTATGCCTAATTCGCAAGTTGTGCAGGCTCTTGCCGCTGCTGGTTTCAGCCGTAGCGTGTTGGCTGTGCAGCATAGAGGAAACTTGCTTGGCTTACAGCGTAACGAGATAGGCCACGCGGCGGCGAACAAGGCCAGAGTGAAGACGAGGCTGGCGCATACGCCCCCAGGCGCGACCGCCAAGAACGTCAAGGAAACACTGGTCTATAACAAAATCCCGAAAGGGAAGATTTTCCCCTTCCGTCGCCGCCTGACGGCCACAGAGATTTATCGCGGCGTTTCAAGTTTAATTGACAATGGCTGGAGCTGGGAAGCGGTGGCCGATGCCGCTGGCCTGCGTGAAGACGAATATCGGAAGGCCCTTTGTGACGGCCTGCCCGCAGATATTGCAGGCGGCATGGCGAAACTGCTGGGGATCAAGAAATGACGGAATGCGTCCAGATCGGCGATTGCACACTTTACCGCGGCGATTGCCTTGAGGTGATGCCCATGCTGGACAAGGTGGACCACGTTATAACTGATCCCCCCTATGAGAAAATTATGCATGATAGCAAGAATAGTTCGCGAGTAATGAAGGGTGGGGCTAATGCCGGCCTGCGCAAGCTAGACTTTGGCCCTATTGATAGCATCCGTGGGGAATTTGTTCGCCTTTCTTCTAATGTTTGTGATGGGTGGTTTGTCGCGTTCTGCACGGTTGAGGGTGTGGCCAGGTGGGCGGATGCGATTAACCCTGCCGCAATGAAATACAAACGTGCATGCACATGGATTAAGCCGGATTCAACACCACAGTTGAACGGGCAAGGCCCAGCGCAAGGTGCCGAGTGCTTTGTTACCGCCTGGGCGGGTAAAGGTCATGCCCGCTGGAACGCGGGAGGCAAGCGGGGCGTTTATCAGCACTGCGTTAATGGTCCCACACGCCACGGCGGCCATCCGACAGAAAAGCCAATACCGCTTATGTCAGAGCTTGTCGCGGATTTTACGAACCCAGGCCAAACGATCCTTGACCCTTTTATGGGGAGTGGCACCACGGGCGTTGCCTGCGCCAAAATGGGCAGGCGGTTCATCGGCATTGAGTTGGACGCTAAATATTTTGACATCGCCTGCAAGCGGATTGAGGAAGCGTACAGCCAGCCTGATTTTTTCGTACAGCCCGCCCCTGCCTATAAACAGGAGCCAATGCTGTGATGATCCTGAAAAAAGCAATCTTGAATATTTTTGCGCGAAAACCTGATGTCGTAATTGGCGGGGAAGAAAATCCATATTTGTTGCGGTGGTATATCATACCCCGCAATCGGTTTTTTAATATTTATCTGCACCAGGTGCGCCGCGATGACGATAACAGGGCCTTACACGATCATCCCTGGTGGTCGATCTCATATATCGTATGGGGGGCATATTATGATCATCGTATTAAAGCCGGTGGCATTCACAAAAAGACTCTTTATGAGGCAGGATCCTTGATTTTTCGGCGGGCGGCGTCTGCCCACCGGCTGTCCCTTCATGGTAACCGCTCTTGGCCAGTCACTATTTTTATAACTGGACCCCGTATCCGTGAATGGGGATTTCATTGCCCTAATGGCTGGCGGCACTGGGCAGATTTTACCACAGAAGATGGCCGCGAGATCGGGCGGGGGTGTGATTGATGAATTTAAAGCATCTAGACCTATTTTCCGGCATTGGCGGCTTTGCCCTTGGCCTGCAATGGGCTGGCGGGTTCGAGACGGTCGGTTTTTGCGAGATAGACCCTTTTTGCCAAAAGGTGCTGGCCAAGCACTGGCCACATGTGCCGATTTATGACGACATTAAGGAGTTAGACGGTGATCAATTCGCGGGTGCAGTTGACATTATCACAGGGGGATTCCCCTGCCAGGACTTATCAATCGCCGGCAGGAAGGCAGGCATTGACGGCGACCGTAGCGGGCTATGGAGTGAAATGGTCCGACTGGCTCGCCAGATTAGACCCCGTTACATCATCGTGGAGAACGTCACAAACTTGCTTGCTGGCCCAAGTGAAAAACGAGGCGGATGGTTTGGCCGAGTTCTTGGGGACTTGGCCGAGATCGGGTTTAATGCTGAATGACATTGCATTCCGGCTGCCGCCGTTGGCGCACATCAGAGATCGGGTATGGATTATTGCCTACCCTGGGAAAGAACGAGGGCAAAGGATCTGCAAGGAACAGATACAAAGGCAGCCCGCATTTTCGTGGTGCGAAGATGTCAGAAGGGCTGAGGACTTGCCAGAGCGATCCCATTTATACCCATCCAAACTTTGCGGAAGCGGCGATGGGATACCCCAAGGGGTGGACAGACTTGGCGGAGTAGGCAACGCGGTTGTGCCGCATATTCCCATGATTATCGGCCAAACGATTATGGCGGTGGAGGGGCGAAAATGAAAATTCTGGCGGCGATTATGATTAAAACAATCGATAAGATGTTCTTAATATCTGTCATTTTTGCGGGCATGTTTAGCTCTTACCCCTTTATTCATTCGCTGTGCCTTACAAGTGTCCCTGTGGCAGTGTGGGTTATGGCCTGGTTAATCATTCGCCAAACAGAGACGCGTCGGCTCACAGTCGCCCAAATCACAAAAATCACAGGGACTTTTGCGTTTAAAATTCAGACATTGTTCTGGCTGTCACATCTATTGACCTCCGCTTTCAAATCGACGGTGATGTTATGAGTGTTAAAGCGATTCATTGGGCCTTTGAGCAGGACTTAAAACCATCGGCCAAAGTGGTGCTATTGGCCCTTGCTGACTATGCCAATGACGATGGCGAGTGCTGGCCTGGCCTGGACGTGATTATGCACAAATCGCGGCTATCAAGACGCGCGGTGCAAAAACAGATTAAGGCGTTAGAAGAGGCGGGGATTATCGCCCGGGCGGCGCGTTATCGTGATAACGGCAGCAATGCGAGTAATCAATATATACTAAAAATGGCGGTGGATGACCCCCAAAATATAGGGGGTGCAAAATATGCACCCCCTAGAACAAGTGAGGAACAGAAGTGTACAGAAGAGGAACAGAAGGACGATGAACAGCCCACCCAGGAGGGGGTGCAAAATATGCACGGGGGGGTGCAAAATATGCACGGGGGGGGTGTACCACGGTGCGCCCCCTATATAGAACCACCATTAGAACCTTTACCCCCCAAAGCCCCCCTGGGGGCCGATCAAGGGAAAAATTCAGGGCAGGAAAACAAGATTGTTGCGCCGGAGGTGGTCGAACAAGATTTTTCGAGGTTCTGGCAGGATTACCCAAATCAGCAATCACGGCCCCAGGCTTTGGCGGCTTATGCCGTGGCGAGGGGCGAGGGTGTGAGTGCGGCATGGATCGCCGATGGCCTGCGCCACTACAACGCTAATCTGCGCAAGAACGGGCATTCGGCGATGTTGCCGACAAGTTGGCTGCGCAAGCGTGGTTGGGAGGATGTGCCAGACCCCGACGAGCGGGCCGCACAACGCCGCCGCGGTATGGGTGGGACCGATGCGGCCTTATGGGGGCGGATCGAGCGATTGTTTATCGCCCGTTTTGGCGATGCGGCTTTCAGGTCGTGGTTGCTGGATGTGGAATTTCGCGGGGCAGAATCCGGTGGCGGGTATGAGATCGTGACTGGTAGCGCGTTCAAGGCGGATAAAATCCGCGGGGATTATCTACACGCGATTTCTGGGATGTTGGCGGAGTTAGCGGTGGAGGGCGACCCCGCCCCTGCCGTTGAGATTGTTGTGGAGAAAGCCCCTTCACCGGAAGAGCGGATAAAAGTCTAATATTTAGAAAAACGGATAATTGCCTATGGAAATCGAAGATATTTTGAACGAACGCGAAAAGACGCACGGCGATTTTGCTACGCAGGCCATGTTGTCGCAGCGGCTTAAGCGTGTTTTGCTGTTAGGATGCGAACGGCGGGCTGACTGGGAGCCGGAGCAGCTAGAATCCCTGGAAATGATTGTGCACAAGATCGCCCGTATATTGGCTGGCAATCCCGACGAGCCGGACCATTGGTGCGACATCGCGGGTTATGCAACGCTGGTGGCCCGCAGTTTGGAAAATCGACCTGACCAGGAGGACATATGAGCAAGTCGCATTCTGAATGGGAAATAAGACGCATATCAAATTCGGTGATGGCTAATGCGCTGGGGATGAAGATGCCGACTTTCAGGGCAATGATATTGCACCCATTTTTAAAAAGTTTGATAGAAAATAGCGGTAAAGGGATTTCAGAAAATAGGCTTCTTTCCTGTGAGTTCTTGTTTGCCGCTTGTTTGGCTGGCAATTTATCGCGGCATTACACAGTCAAAAGGGCGGTGGCGATTGTTGAAAAACTTTTTAGCAGTGAAGAGTGCTTGCGGCCCGATGTTGTTTCCTCCTTGGTCGACGGTGGCGCCTTTGAGGAAGATATTTATTTATCAATTCTTGATGATGATGACGTTTTTCTGGGACACATTCCGCAGACGGCGTCTTATTTTTCGCTTAATTCAATTAATGTGACGGCCGCGCTGTCGGCATTCCGTTGTTATGTGGAAAATTTTAATATTCAGCAAACAAGTGAATGATTGTGGAGGATATCGCGACAATGGGCAGACGGGTTGGGCGCAAGCGGCAGATGACGGCAAAACGGCGGGAGACGACACGGCAAGGGCAGGGGCGGGAGGAAAAGATAATCCCCCCAGATGAGCAGATAGCGAAAAAGCTGGCGGTGCTTGGTCCAGGGGCAACCGCCGCCGATTTGGCGGCCACAAGATCACCGATCGCGATCATGGCTTATCGCGGCATGTTGGACGACATTGACGAAGATCTGGGAGTGCTTGAAGGCGTGGCGATGGGTTATGCGGCCCTGTACTGGCATAATATCGGCAAGCCGTTCGGAAAAGTGCCGTTCTATGGCGCAACGGTGGGGAAGGGGAGCGTTAGCGATCCAATGGATATTTTGACGCTAAACGATGAGCGCCGCGAACGCCTTTATAAGCATTTGACGGATGCCATGGTGGCGGTGGGGCGTGATTGTTATCTGGAAGTGCGGTGCATTACAGCAGATCACGACTTGCCAGAATGGTTTGAGCGGGCGGTGGCGGGGACCATGACCCCCGTCGATGAGCGCAACAGACAAGCCTTGTTCGATGGGCTGCGGGCCTTGCTCAAGGCCAGATCAGAGTGGGAGGGTTAAAAATCTTCCTCACGATCATCCATCTGCAACGCAGTGTTGTAGCAGGACTCTGCGGCCAAGGCGCGTTTCATCCAGTCGCGGTGGAAATCAAGGTCAGCACCCCCCACATGGCTGTGCCAGACGATTCCCATATCATCCTCGCCCCCTGCGTCCATGCTGACGCCTGACGGCATGTCAGTACCGATAAAGGCGGTGAAGCGGGGATAGATATTATGGTGAATGGTGGTGACTTCTAGCTGGTCGTCTGCGTCCATGCCGACCGTCCATTCCGGCAGTTGCTTGCGATGATGGGCCAACAGGCTCAAGGCTTCGGCTTCCACATAGGGCGATATGGGCCTGGCGGTGGTGTTTGGCTTCCCAGTTGGCTTTGTGTCAGGCATGAGCATCCGCCGTAAAGCGGCATCATTCACACCGATTTTGCGGGCGAAGCCGACCTGTGACAGGCCGAGTTCATGGATGATTGTTTTCAAAAATTCTTTGTTCATTACATCTTATCCCATTCGATGTGATTGCCGTCCGCTTTTTTCTTGCTGCCGTCTTGCATAACGATCCAGTTGCCGCGCAATTCGCCGACAAATTCCTGTTCACCGATCACACGGGGCCGGCGGCGTGAACCGCCCCAGATTTTATAGGTGCCTTTAACCTTGATTGCGGTGGGGGCGTCTTTTTTGGCTTTGCTGGCCTTAAATGCGTCCTCAAGTTCTTTCAGATCAATATCGCCATCTTCAATATCTTCGGCCAATTCGGCGGGATCATAAAAATCGACTTCATTGTACCAGGTGCCGCCGCTGTGGTGCCATTCGGCGCGGTGCCAATGGCCTTCTTTGGCCAGCCAGATCGCGAAAGTTTTTGTGATTTTCAGGCCTGCGTCACGCAGATCCTGCACCGTGATTTTGGATAAAGGCTTAACGCCTGCGTCGTATGCGGCTACGGCGTTGTTGCTCATTCCCATTGTGTGATTGTATCCAGCCATTTTTAAGTCTCCATTGTTTGGCGGCCACCCTTGGGCCTTACAAGACTCAATATAGTGCCATCGGCGCTAACAGTCAAGGAAAAAAGAGAACAAAATAAAACTTTTTTGACTTTGTTGGAAAAATCGCTTACCGTACACGTAATGCAGTTGAGGAAATGCGCCTAGGATTAAGCCGAGGCGCTTTTTTTATGGTTGGGTTGCGTCTTCCGAAACCCTTAATGACGTTAGGGGAATCTGCTATTGCAGCGGCTTTTTAGCCTAGGGGGCGAGGCTCAACCTTTTTATGGTATTCGCCCTTTGTGACGGGTGCCTGCTAAAGGTTTAATCTTGCGGCCAGGGGGTGAGGTCGTCAGGATCAACGCCCAGGGCGTTTGCTAGATTGTTTAGGGTTGCTGGGCGGGGATTGCCGCCGTCTTGTTCCAGCTTGAGCAAATAGCGATAGCTGATGCCAGCGGCACGGCTAAGGTCCGCAACAGTCATTCCACGGTGTTCACGATAGACCTTGATAGGGTTTTCACCATTAAGCAGGCGTAAAACCACACTATGGGGGAAGGTCTCTTCATTTTTTAGGCTTTCGATCAGATCCGCGTCTCGCTGATCTTCTGCGCCGAGGCCGCTGGCGGCAACTAATTTCAGATATTCGTTTTCAGGTAAAACCACCATCGTTTCACCGCTGGGGCTTAAAATTTTTTGAATAGTCATTGGTATTATCCTTTTTGTTATCGATAAACATCTTTTCGATGGCCGATCTTGTAGATCGTGAGGGCTTCATCTTCAAAATCATAAAGCACGCGATATTTTTTTGCGACTAAACGATATCCTTCGCGGGCCTCTAATTTTTTGGTTCTATTTTTCATAGCGTCTGGGTTCTTAGCGAGCGTTTCAATATCAGAAACAATCATCTCGCTGGTTTTTTTGTTGGCTTTGCGTAAAAACTTTAACGCTGTTCTGCTGTAATTGATTTTCATGTTTTCCGCTTTCCTTATGATCTAACTATATCAGAAAAGCATATAAAAGCAATATAAAAAGCGCATAAAATCACAAAAAAGCATTATTTAATCTATTCAATCGGCGGTTTGGTCTAACGAGGTGCGAAGATGGCAGAATTTCTAGTCAAGTCATTTTCCCGTTCGTTAGATAATACTGATTGGCAACAGGGCGATATCGTCTCTGTGCATCCTGACGGCCATGTGTGGGGTAAGTTCGAGCATAAACCGACCTTTCTTGCGGCGGGCGGTGTGGAGTCCGACTGGCCTAATCATTTTGTCGTGGTCAAAGTGCCGGATATGACGCTGCAAGAGGCGCAGAGTTTGTATAATCGCCCAAGCTCATTTCGCACGGGTATGAGGCTGTCAAAAGCCGTGGTCAAGAATGAGACAATTCAAAAGGGTTTTTTCTTGGGGGAATTGACGTTCAATGCCCTTGTCTTTACAGCGGCGCTTGAGGCGGTGTAATGGCAACATCTACGATTGGTGACGGCAAAGATTATAGCACCCTGACGGCGTGGGAAGCGGCCTTGCCCGCCACGTTGACAGAAGACGAGATCGCCGAGTGTTACGTTTCGGTGGGGCATGTAGGCACGGACATTTCAATTGCCGGTGTAACCACGTCCACGTCTGCCAAGATCATAATCAGAGCTGCAACAGGCGAGGAAACAACAGGGCAAGAAGGTTCAGGGCCGTCGATTTACTGTAGTCAAAGCCAGTCCCACGCGGCCATTGATTTAAATACTGGCTGCGATCATGTCGAGATCAAGGGCGTTGAATTTGTTTTGCTTGGGAGCAATTCTCATGCGCTTAGAGATTGGCGCAGCAGCGCGCCTGCGGGTGGTTTATACAAAATTGACGATTGCTTTGTGTATGGCGAGGGTAGTAACGCGGGCGGTAATCTTCTATACGCGCCGAAAGGCGATTATGAAGTAACAAATTGTCTTGGGTTCCGCATGAACACGGCGGGCGGCGGTTCTAGCGTCACTTACACTAACTGTACATGGATTTCACGCGAGACTGACCCCAACAATGTTCAGTACACGCCTTATCGCTATGCCCATGTGATCCGGTCTTATGCTGCCTACTATGGCCCAACGTCTGGCTATCGTGATTTTCTCAATCAGGCTACGCTGACAGATTGTGCGTCGGCTGACACTACGGCGGACTTGCTAGATAATGTTGACCCGTACAGCCAGTACACTGATCCTGTAAACGGGGACTGGTCATTTAAGGCTGGTAATGTTCTGGAAGGGGCGGCTACTGGCGGCGCTGACGTTGGTTTTGTTGCGCCGAGTGCGGGCGGTGGGACGGATTACATTGCCACCGCAGGCCAAGCCACGGGCAACGCCGCGGGTGTGCAGCCCAGCCTTACAGTTGGCGCGGCCTATACAGCGACAGCGGGCCAAGGGACAGCGCAGGCGGTGGGGTTAGCCCCCGCCCTTACAACAGGGGCCGCATATACATCCACCGCGGGGCAGGGAACAGCCACCGCCGCGGCGTTGCAGCCTAACCTGACCATTGGCGCGGGTTATACAGAGACGGCGGCGCAAGGGACAACAACGGCGACGGGCCTTGCGCCTACACTTTCGTTAAATGGCAGCTTTACCGCGACAGCGGGCATTGGTGCCGCCGTCACAGCGGGTGGGCAAGCCAGCCTTGTTATTGGTGAGGCGTACGCAGAGACGGCAGGCGTTGGCACAGCCACAACAGCGGGCCTTGCGCCTACACTTTCGTTAAATGGCAGCTACACCGCCACGGCGGGACAGGGTGCAACCACCGCCGCGGCGTTGCAGCCTAGTCTGGTTATTGGTGAGGCTTATACATCTACGGCGGCGCAAGGGACAGCGCAGGCGGCGGGGATACAGCCTGCGCTAGACCTGACGGCAAGTTATATTGTCACTGCGGGCCAGAGTGTTGCTAATGCGGCTGGCCTTGCGCCGGATTTAACTATCGGCGCGGCTTATACATCTACGGCGGCGATTGCGGCGGCTAATGCGGTGGGGATACAGCCTGCGCTTGATAACGGAGAGGTTTATACACCGCACCCTGACCGAACATTAACCCCGCCGTGGCTGGCCCGTACAGTGAGGTCCGCGGCGGCTAACAGAACATTAATTGTGTAAAGGAATTTTCAAATGGCGATCGGTAATTTTCACTGGATCACAAAAGGGCTGTTGGCCACGTTAGATGGTACGATTGACCTGAATACAGACGCATTCACGGCGCACCTTGTTGATGAGACATGGACGCCAGCCCAGAACACAGATGACTTGTGGTCGTCAATCTCTGCAAAAGAGTGTGCAGACGGCGATTATAGCGCATTGGCATTATCCGGCCTGACGCTGACGCAATCAGGCGGCGTGATCTACTGGGATTTTGCTGATCTGGATTTCGGCAACACGGTCACAATATCGGCCAAGTATCTCATCATTAAACACAACACGTCTGGCAAGATTGTTGGTTTTGTTGATCTTAATACTGCGTCCACGTCTGCCCTTGCGTCCAGCACGGCGGCCAACTTTGATATTGGTATTAACGCCAGTGGGGCGTTCTCTGTGACGCCTGGCGCTTATAGCGCGGGATCATAGTGAAGAGTTGTATGTCTGCCCGCCGTGGCTCTTCCACGTCACGCGGTTATGATGCGCGGTGGCAGGCTTTCCGCCGTGGTGTGATTATCAAACACATTCAGGAGAACGGGCCAGTATGTGGTTGTGGTTGCGGTGGTCGGTTAACCACGGGCAAGCCATGGCATGCAGACAATGCCGAGGTTGACCATATTAAGGCGGTATCTGGTCCAGACGATCCGTTGTTTTATGCGGACGGCAATCATCAAGTGTTGCGAAAAAGTTGTCATTCGACAAAGACGCGGCGCGATCAGCAAAAGGGCGACTCTGGCCCCCAAGTAACTATCGGCGCGGACGGCTGGCCCGTATCATAGGGGGGGGTGTATCGAATTTCTAAATCGAGGTGCTCTATAGACCGTGTGGGTAGTCGTCTTTTTATAAACCATAAGAAAAAAAGTTTTTTTTAGATGGCAAAGCGAGGAAGAAAATCACAGGCAGAAGAGGCGCTAAACGTTGCTGGCCTTGCCGTTGTGAATATGTCTGCCCGCCGTCCGGCGCCGGCACACTTATCCACACAGGCGCAAAATGAATGGCATAAAGTCGTTAATGCTATGCCGCCAGATTGGTTCACGCCTGAAACGGAATCCACGTTTGAGCGATATTGCGAGTGTGTGGCGGAGGCTGCGGAATTGCAGTCCATGATAGAGATGATCCGTCCATCAATTCTTGATGATGATAAGAGTTTAAAGACGTATCGCCAGTTATTGAGGGACAAGGGCGAGCAGACACGATTGTTAGCGTCATTAGCAACAAAGATGCGGTTACTCCAACAAAGTACATATAACGCATTAAACGGCCAGACGGCTAAGGACAACACGCCTGGCTTGCCGCCGCCGTGGGAGTCCGACCAATGAATGAATTTTCGGTAACGCGGCCTGTGAAAAAGCGGCAGCGACAACGGTTTTTTAATGGCGAGACTGCATTTGCTGCCATTTCTGAATGGGATAAAAATTTAGAGGTTTTCGGCTTTACCAAGGGGCAATTCTCAATGGTTGATCTGTTGGAGGCGGTTTTACAGAAAACCGGTCCGGCGGATGTGGTTATTTCCACATGGACGGCGGCGAGTGCTGATCTATCCCGTGTTGAAAGTTTTATTAATAAAGGCCGCATGTCATCGGCGCTATGGCTTGTTGATCACAGTTTTAAAAGTCGTCAGCCTGTTTTTTGCCAGCAGTTGCAGGACACTTTCGGGGCTGATTGTATCAGGACTATTGCCACACATGCAAAATTCGTCTTGCTTAAAAATTCTGATTGGTCCGTGGTCATGCAAACGTCAATGAATTTGAATCAGAATAAGCGTATTGAAAATTTTTGCATTGCGGATGACAAGGAGCTTTATGCCCTTTTTGACGGTCTGGTGCGGGATATTTTTGATCTACAGCCTGCAGGCGTTGGTTTTGATGGAAACGGTAGTCGGCGAGCGCGGGAGTTAGACGAGTTGGGCACCGCAGAAAAGGGTGATTTCTATGATGTTATTCCCGCGGCGGCGTTGTTGTCATGAGCCGGTCGATTAATGAGACGGCTATCTCAATTCTGCGGGCAGATTATGAGCGTCTTCTTGCGCGTAAAGAAAAGGCGATAGCCAAAATTGAAGACAATGGGGAATTGGTCGGCGGCGCGAATGGCTTCCCTATCGAAAATCCGTGGTTGGCCGTTGAGCGGACAGCGTCGGCAGAATTGTTGAAGGTTATTAAAGAATTAGAAAAGCGGGGTGTTCGTCCGTGGCAAAAAAGCGGTCGCTAGGTCAGCAAGTTATTGTCTGGATTGAAAAGCATTGTTATGTACCGGAGGGGGCGCATATGGGGCAGCGTGTTAAATTGCGGCCCTGGCAGAAGCGGGAAATCAAAAAGATTTTTGATAATCCCGCTATTACCCGCCGCGCGATTTTGTCATTTGGTCGCAAGAATGGCAAAACGGCCTTGGCAGCTTTTTTGTTATTGTGTGCATTATGTGGCCCCCTTGCACGGCGAAACAGTCAGTTATATTCAGCGGCGCAATCCAGAGGGCAGGCGGCGGTGCTTTTTGAATTGGCTGCAAAGATTGTGAGAATGTCGCCAGCGTTAAAGGCATATGTGAAAATAGGGGATACAAGCAAAAAGTTATCATGCCCGAGTCTGGGTAGTGTTTACCAGGCGCTATCAGCGGAATCAAAGACGGCGCACGGCTTGTCACCGGTTTTTATTGTTCATGATGAATTGGGGCAAGTGCGCGGCCCCACTTATCCGCTTTATGAGGCGTTAGAGACGGCGGCGGCGGCGCAACAAAGCCCTTTATCTATTATTATTTCTACACAGGCCGCCACGGATGCGGATTTATTATCTATCCTTATTGATGATGCGGCAGGCGGGCATGATCCCAAAACGACATTAAGCCTGTACACTGCAGATAAAGAACTAGACCCGTTCTCTGTAAAAGCGATAAGGCAGGCGAATCCGGCCTACAATGATTTTCAAATGGCGTCAGAGGTGAAGAGCCAGGCGGCCGCGGCAAAGCGAATGCCGTCTGCCCAGCCGGCTTACTTAAATCTGATTTTAAATCAGCGCGTTGAAGCGCATTCGCCCTTCATATCGCGGCCTTTATGGCAAGGCGCGGAGGGGGCAGTGCCTTTGGATATGGGGGATAATCCAGTTTATCTGGGGTTGGATTTATCATCCACGCAGGATTTGACGGCGTTGTCATTGATTGCGGAGATAGACGGCAAGTTTTATCACCGCCCCTATTTTTGGTTGCCGGAGGTTGGGTTGGTGGATAAATCCCGCGCGGATCGGGTGCCTTATGATTTATGGCAACAGCAAGGGTATTTGCTAACCACGCCAGGGCAGGCGGTTGAATATGATTTTGTGGCGGATTTTCTACGGGGTATTTTTGATAGTCATAACGTCCGCGCGGCGGCGTTTGATAGATGGAATTTCAAACATTTTCGCGGCAGCCTTCATCGGGCCGGTTTTTCGGAAGATGAGATAGAAAATTGTTTCGTGGAATTTGGTCAAGGATTCCGCAGTATGTCGCCAGCTTTGCGGGAGACGGAGAGTATTCTTTTAGCATCCCGACTAGTACAGGACGGGAATCCGGTCATGAATATGTGCGCCGGCAACGCGGTTGTGCAGACGGATCCGGCGGGCAATAGAAAGCTAACAAAGGCAAAATCTTCCGGCCGCATTGACGGGATGGTGTCGATGGTTATGGCCCTTGCGGCTGCACAGAGTGACCAGCCGGAGGCGCTCGCCATTAGCCCGTGGGAAGACCCTGATTTTAGAATTGGACAGTTTTGATGAAATGGCCTTGGCAAAAAACAGAGCAGCGTAGCTTAGAAAATCCACAAGTGAATATCAGCAATGCGGAGATAATCAACTTTTTGGGCCTTAGCGGTGATACGGTTTCAGGGGAGAGTGTGACGATTGAAACGGCGCTGGGGGTGCCGGCTGTATGGGCAGCGGTTAATTTTCTATCCTGGACGATGGCAGCTTTGCCACTACACACTTACCGCAAGCGCGATGATAACAGAGAGCGCATCACGGGTGGGCTGGCTGATGTTCTGGGCAAGTCTGTCAGTGATGATATGACGTCTTTTGACTGGCGCAAATATAGTTATGAACAGATGTTGACGGGCGGGCGGGCATTTACGTTCATTGAGCGCAACGGGCGCGGTGAGGTAATAAATTTGCATCCGTTGCCGCCGGAATTTGTCAAAGTCAGGCGCAGCGGCGGCAAAAAAGAATATATTTATAACGAAAATGGCCGGACGCACGTTTACAAGGCGGGGGAGGTTATCGATCTTCCTTTTATGCTGAAAAGTGACTTGTTGAGTCATAGAAGCCCGATATCTTCACATAAAGAGTCTATCGCAAAGGCGCTTGCCATTACGAAGTACGGCGCCAAGATATTTGGGAATGGTGGGGTTCCGCCGTTTGCGCTTGTCGGTCCGTTCCAGTCGCGGGAGGCAACAGATCGCGCACAATCTGACCTGGCGGCGGCGATTGTTAAAGCGAGTAAGGAAAATAGGTCTGTTTTGCCGTTGCCTACCGGCCACGAAATTAAAACACTAGGCGCAGATCCTGAAAAGATGCAAATGACCGAGGATCAGCGGTTTTTGATTGAGGAAATCGCGCGCATTTACGGCTTGCCGCCCGTCTTTCTTCAAGATTTGACGCACGGCACATACAACAACACAGAGCAACAAGATTTGAATCTGGTCAAGCATCGGTTGCGCTCGCTGGTGGTGCAAGCGGAGTCACAGTTGAACCTGAAATTATTTGGCCGCAATTCAGATTATTTTGTGGAATTTAGCCTGGACGGGCTTTTGCGCGGCGACATTAAGTCCCGTTATGAGGCTTACGCAAAAGGCATTCAAAACGGCTTTATGGAGCCGAACAGGGCGCGGACAATGGAAAACTGGCCGAAAATGGACGGCCTTGCGGATGATTTATTTATCCAGGGGGCATCCGTGCCTTTGGACCAGCAGGGCGTGATACAGAACGAGACGGATGAAAACGAGGCGCAAGAATGACTAATCCCAAGGAATTAGAAAGACGATTTTCTAAAATCGGTCCCGCGGAGGTGCGGGCGGATGATGACGGAATCAAGGTCGCTGGATATGCTGCGGTTTTTGGTGAGGATGCCGATATTGGCGGGCATTTTATAGAGGTGATCGAGCGCGGCGCGTTTACAGATGCGCTGGCCCGCGGCGATGATGTTGTTTTTTTAGTCAATCATGAGGGCCTGCCATTGGCCCGTTCTACATCTGGCACATTGACCCTAAAAGAGGATGATAAGGGCCTTTATATGGAGACGGTTCTTGCTGCGGATGATCCAGATGTGCAGCAAATTGTCCCAAAAATGCGCCGTGGCGATATGACAAAAATGTCGTTTGCTTTTTATGCACAGCGCGAGGAATGGGACGACACAGGCGATATTCCCCGCCGCCGCATACTGTCTGCCGCGTTGGGGGATGTGTCCATTGTTACCACACCGGCTTATGAGGGCACAGATATTGGTTTACGGTCGCTAGACCATTTTCGGAACGAGCGGCAAGAACAGAAAAGAGAAAACTTTAAGGCCACGCAAAGGCGGTTACGCCTTAAAATGGACCTGGGATTACGGTCTCGGAGAACGGCAGATTAGTAAACTGCCTATTTAACAGCCCCGCAAGAGCGGGGCTTTTTTTATGGCATATGAAAGGATTTAAAATGCCGGATATTTTGAAAGAGCTACGAGAAAAGCAAGCTAAAATCGTCCATGATGCCCGTGGGATTTTGGCGGAAGTTGATAAGAATGATACGACAGAAGAGCGGGCGCAAGAGCTAGAAGGCCAATATGACGCCGCAATGGCGGAATATGACCAGATCGGCGAGCGTATTCAACGTGAAGAACGACTGGCCCGCGCGAATGCTGCGCTAGAGTCCGGCGATGCCCGCGCACCCGAACAGGTAGACAGTGAAGCGGAAGGCCGCGCGGAAGTAAAGCCGACTGAATATCGTGAGACGTTCGCCAAAGCGATCAAGCATGGCATGTCGGCCCTATCACAAGAAGAGCGGCAGCAAATGGCGGATCACCTTGCCTCTGTGCCACAAGAAATTCGTGCGCAAGCCACGGGGACCGATGCGGCGGGCGGCTACACAGTGCCCACGGAGCTTCTGGCGACCATTGAAAAATCAATGGCGGCATGGGGTCCAATGTTGGACGGCGGCGTAATTGATTTGATGCAGACAGATAGCGGTAACCCTATTGAGTTGCCGACTGTTGATGATACTGCCAACGGCACGGAGCTAGTGGCAGAAAATGCCGCCGTTACAGATGACGGTTCCGGCGATATTGTTTTTGGTCAAAAGAGTCTGGGCGCGTATCTCTGTGGCTCAAAAATGGTGCGTGTGCCGATTCAGCTTCTGACCGACTCTGCTTACAATATTGATCGCCTGGTTTCTGAATTGTTCGGCGAGCGGTTAAGCCGTGGTGCCAATAAGGTTCTGACAACCGGCACAGGCTCAAGCCAGCCGGCGGGGATCGTCACAGGTTCGGCCGCGGGGACAACGGCCGCCGCAACAGCGGCGATCACGTCCGATGAGATTTTGGACCTGATCCATTCGGTTGACCCAGCGTATCGTGATGCGCCGACTTGTCGTCTGATGTTCAATGATGACACGTTGAAGGCGATCCGCAAATTGAAAGACGGCAACGGCAATTATCTCTGGCAGCTTGGCAATATCCAGTCCGGCGAGCCTAACTTAATTGCGGGGTACCGCTATAGCGTTAACCAGGCGATGGACAGCCTGGCCGCTGCGAAAAAGGTTGTTCTTTTCGGCGATATGAAAAAATATCTTGTTCGCCGTGTAGGTACACCGCAGATGATCCGTCTTTCAGAACGGTACGCGGAAAATCTGCAAGTTGGCTTTATGGCTTATACCCGTCTGGACGGGGTGCTGACCAACAGCGCCGCTGTGAAGCATCTTATAACGGCCGCGTCATAAGATCGGCGGTTTCACAACAAAAGGCGGGGGTTTATCCCCCGCCTTCTTATTACAACGGAAGGGAATATCAGGTGGCAGAGAAAAAACTAAAAATTGTGCTGGTGTCCAGCTTATCTGGCCCTAACTACACATATTCGCCTGGTGATATTGCGGAGTTTCCAACAGGTGAAGCGGCACGGCTCATTGAAGCGGGCATCGCCCGCCCTTTTCGGGCAGTGAATGACATGGAAAAGGCGGGGGCGAATAAGCCACGTCCACGGAAGCGGAAATAATCATGTCGTTTTTTGCACATGATCCTGACGCCGGATCGCTGGATTACAGCATAGATTTTACAGATTGGCTGGCGGCCGGTGATACCGTTTCGACTGTTGACTGGACGGTTTGGCCCGCTGGCCCTGTTTTATCTTCCCCCACAATTAATGGTGCCGTTGCGACGGTGCTTGTTAGCGGCGGAGTGCGTGGCAATCAATACCGCCTGACGGCAAATGTCACATCTGGGGCGGGGCGTGTGGATCAGCGGTCTATAGTTTTGCAGATGGGGCAGCTATGAATACAACGGAAATGACTAATCCGCCTTGCCTGCCTGTGACTTTACAACAGGCAAAGTCATATTTGCGGGTTCTGGATGGTGAAGATGACGCGACCATTATTGATATGATTGCCGTTGCCACGCGCCGCGCGGAGGTGATTTTAAATCGTCCTATTATTGCGCGGCAGTATCGCGCTGAATATGACTGTTTTCCTGCGGCGTTTGAGTTGAAGAAATCGCCGGTGTTATCCGTGGATTCTATCACATACATTGACACAGACGGCGCGTCACAGACACTTGTTTCCCAAAATTACAGGGTTGATCTGGGTGATAGATACCGCCCTGCACGAATTTCCCCTGCCACGGGGATAACATGGCCCGCAACAGCCAGCGATTATAACACAGTGAAAGTTGATTTTACGGCGGGATATGGCGCGGACTGGACGTCTGTACCGGCTGCGGTCCGCCATGCGGTTCTTATGTTGACGGGGCATTATTACGATGAGAGGTCAATCGTGACATACGGGCGGGCCGCGACAACGGTTCCGGAAACGGCGGCGGCATTATTGGCCGGTGAGGCACTCCCAATATGAATATTGGTGATCTGCGCGAACGTGTCACGCTTGAACAAACAGTAAAAACAGCGGACGGAGGCGGCGGTTATAGCCAGTCATGGGAAAGTGTCGGTGTTTTTCCTGCCCGTGTGCGGCCTTTGACGGCGCGAGAAGTTGCCCAAGCGGGGCAAGAGATAGCCCAGAGCCGTTATGAAGTGACGATGCGTTATCGTGACGGCGTAACAACGGCCATGCGCCTACAGTGGCAAGGCCGTATATTGAATATTGAAACGGCGCAAAATAGGGATGAGAGGCGGCGGTTTTTGACGATGGCCTGTCTTGAGGGAGAGGTTACTTAATGGCGCGGCGTGGTTCTTATGCCAATGTCTCAAAACTGCGAAAAACATTGCGGCGCATCGAGCCAGAATTGCGTAAAGAGGTAGAGGACGAGGTCGAACATGCCGCCCAGGTTGTGCAGGCGGACGCGATTAAGTTGGCGCCAAAAGACACGGGCAATCTGGCCAGCCAGATATCCTATAAGGTCGCCCGTGATGGGCTGACGGCAAAAATCGGCTTTCGCGGGAAAAAAGCTAATCGCCAAGCCTTTTATGCGCGGTTTATTGAGTTCGGAACAAAAAAGACGGCGCCGCGGCTTTTTAAGAAAGGGGCGCGTAAAGGTAAAACAAAGCGGGGCCACAGTGGATTGCCTGCGCGGCCATTCCTGCAGCCGGCTTTACAAAATAATTTTCACTATATCACGCGGCGCCTGGATGGTGCCGTTGAATCAACGCTAAGGAAAGTGACCCGCCGTGCCAAGTGAGACCTGGGAATTACAGCAGGCCGTCTATGCGGCTTTGTCACAAGCGCTGGCCACGCCAGTTTATGATTACGTGCCGTCTTCTACAGCCCTTCCATATACACAGTTCGGTGATTTTCAGACGGCCCCCACGCGGTACAAGGATGCATCATTAAAGACAATCACGTTTAGTCTGTTTACGTGGTCGTCCGCGGCGGGCCGAAAAGAGGTGGAAGAAATCGCGGCGGCGATTGTGTCGGCCATAGATGAGGCGGCGCTAGTTCTGCCGTCACATGATTTTGTTGATCTGCGATGGATTTCAACAAGTATTGAATCAATACCAGATGAGCAGCTTTACGTGGCGCAGCAACGCTTTACTGCGCGGATAGATTAATTTTAACAAAGGAAAGGTTCTCTTATGTCTGCAACAGATTTGGGCAAGAAGGTTCTTGTCAAACTATATGATGATGTTTCTGCCTACGATACAATACCAGGGCAGGAGTCAACAACATTCGGCGGCAGCACAACCACAGTTGACACAACGACAAAAGACGATGATGGCTGGGCGACAAGCCGTGCTGTCAATCGTTCCGGCAATGTATCAGTTTCCGGCAAGTATCCAGGGGGCGGCAATACTGTTTTCGAGCGCCTGCAAAGCAAATGGGGCGATGGTTCCTCCCCTACAGATGTGCAGCTTGAGATTGTTTATAACACGGACGGCGACAAGTACGCCGGCACATTCACAATCAGCAATTTCCAGTTAGACGGCGACAGCCAGGATGTGATCCAGTATCAGGTTGAATTTGTGCCAACGGGTGCTTTGACCGACACAAAGGCTTAGTTTGAATGAATAAAGCAAGAGGCGAAGGCCGGATAAAACTAGGGCCGGATGAATGGACCATTGATCCGACATTTGAGAACATTGCCCGTTTTGAGCAGGCCAGCGGCGTTGGCCTGTTGGATTTTACCCGCCGCGTGGCGGTAGGGCAGGCCAGCCTAACAGAAATTGCGGCTTTTCTCTGGGCAACCATTGATCATGGCGGCGCGTTGTCAAAAAATGATATTGGCCAAGGGCTGTTAGTACATCCTTTGACAGACACAACGGCCGTGCTTGCTGACGTGCTGTTTGTCGTTTTGAATGGCAACGCTGGCGCCGATGAGGATCAGCCGGCGTCAGGCAATAAAAAAAAGTAGGCGATGACCTAACGCATTTCCCTATTGAACAATCCTTTGGCGTGGCGATGGCCGTTCTTGGCTGGTCGCCCCGCACCTTCTGGCGGGCAACCCCGCTTGAATACACTATTGCGATTAATACTTACGTCAAAATTAACAATCCAAACACGGAAGATGATCAATCTTCTGATCCTGATCCTGATTTCCTAAACCGCGTCGCGCTGGAAGAGGCGCGAGATCGTGAAAGGCGCCGCCGTGGCAACAATAGCCCAAGACCTACTTGTTAACATTGATGCAAATACGGAGCGCCTGCGTCGTGAGTTGCGGCGCATGGAAAAACAGACGGCTTCTTCCCAGCGGCGTGTTGATCGATCCCTGAAAAGTATTGATAAATCGTTTAAGCGGTTGAATCGTGCCGGCGCCGCCTTTGCGGCCGTTTATGCGTCTGCTATGGCAATCCGTGGCACTGTACGGGCGGCCGATGAACAGGCGATTTTGAGAGCAAGAATAGAGGCTGCGACCAAGGCGACCGGTGATTATCAGGATGTGTATGAACGATTGCTGGAAACGGCTATCAAAACAGGCACAGCCTTGGCGGCCAATGTTGATATGTTCCAGCGCGTCAATCATTCGGCCTCTGCCCTTGGGGCAACCACGGAAGATGTCACGCGGCTTAATGCTGTGATCCAGCAATTAGGCGTTTTGGGCGGTTCCAGCACAGAGGCGATAAATGCTGGCACGTTGCAGCTTGCGCAAGGTTTAGGCGCGGGGATTTTGCGGGCGGAGGAATTTAATTCTGTTGTTGAAAATCTGCCAGAGGTGGCGCTCGCATTGGCCCGCGGCCTGGGTGTTGAAGGCGTGGGCGCATTGCGGAAAATGGTTCTTGAAGGCAAGGTTCTATCCCAGGACGTGTTTGCGGCGCTTCTCAAACAGCAAGAGGAAATTAATCAACGGTTTGAAGATATGCCGTCTTCACTTAGTCGCGGCTTTTCAAGTTATCTGACAGCCATTAAGGCGCGGCTTGGTGATGTTAATGAAGAATTTGGCGTCACTGCGAAAATGGGCGAGATTTACGAAAATCTTGCGGAGATTATCGCCCCGCCAAACGCAGAAGAGCGGATAAAAAGCCTAACCGATGAAATCGCGCGGCTTAATCGTGAGTTGGCTAATGCCCCTACTATCTGGGGGGGAGAGTCACAGACACATAAGCGGATCAGAAAAAAGATCAGCGCCGCAGAGGCCGAGCGCGATTCTCTTATAGTTGGCGGCGCGCTGGACGATGGCAACATACCCATTGTGACGAAACCGCCGCGCATAGACGGGGCCGCGCGGACAGATCGGGGCGTCATCGGAATTGACATTGCCGATAGAATGGATTCGGATGACACAGCCCGAGAAGAGGCGCGGGACCGTGTCTATGAGGGGCGAGAGGAGACGGTCCAGCTTTTAAAAGAGTTGGAGATTGAGGCGTTAAAATCGAGTGACAGGCTAGTTGAGGCGGCAAGGGCCGAGGCGGCGCAGGAGTTAGCGATATGGCGTCAACGCCATGACCAGGGTATTGCGACAGAAGAACAGCTTGCGCAAGCGCGGATATTAATCAACAAGAACACCGCCGCCGAAATAAAAGATATTCAAGAGAATGAGTTTAGTAGGCTGCGGGAATTAACAGATCAATTTGCAGAGGATTTCGGCGCGATATTCATTGAAGGGACCGACAGCGTCGGCGATTCATTTTCGAATATGGCGAAGTCTTTTAAAAATGCGTTGCTGAAAATGTTGGCGGACGCATTAATCATTGCGCCGCTGCAAAATCTTTTAGGGACGCTGACAGGCGGCTTAACAGGTGGCGGTGGATTATTAAGCGGTTTATTTGGTCGTGCCGTTGGTGGTCCCGTGATGGGTAAACAGCCCTATATTGTGGGGGAGCGCGGGCCAGAATTATTCGTGCCACGCGGTAATGGCGACATCATCCCTAATCATAGAATGCCAACGGCTGGCCCCGCCGCGGCGCCTGCAGTGCATATCACACAGCATTTACACTTTGACACAACACTTGAAAGCGTTGATACGCGGATCGCGCAATCCGCCCCCCGTCTTGTTGAGGCGAGTAAGGGTGCGGTGCTTGATGCGATGAATCGCGGCGGTGCTTATCGTAAAGGAGCTTTGGCCTGATGCCGTTGACTTATCCACTTCATTTGCCAGGCACTGCGGGCATTCGTGCCAGTGAATGGGGATTGACCAGTAACAATGTGGTGCATGAAAGCCCATTTACTGGCCAGCAACAGGTTATTTCCCGTGTGGGTAATTATTGGTCAGGAATGCTGGAATTGCCGCCCATGACGGAAGATCAGGCGGCGGTCTGGCGGGGGTTTGTTACCGGATTAAAGGGACAATATGGCACCTTCTGGGCGGGTGATCCTGACAATCGCCGCCCGCGGGGAGAGATTAAGAATTACGGCCGTAATCTTTTGCTCAACGGCGGCGGAGAACAATCCAGTAACAGCTATCCTTTTTATACGGAAGATATAGCGGTGCGGACGCCTTATCCTGGCGTTAACAAGGGAGTCCGTGCAGGCGACAAGTTGACCGTCTCTGTTGATTTGAAAGTTGATGCCGCCGCCGCCGCCGCGGGCGTAACAAGCTATTTTACGTTATTTATCATTAAAAACGGCGTCTGGTGGAGCCAGGTTTACGCGCATTCATCTGATCTGACCTATACCCGCTATACGCGCACCCTGACGATCGAAGATAACTTTGATTATATCCGGTTAGGTCTGTATCACTATCCTTCGACAGAGACGGCGGGCCTGGCTTATTGTCGTAATGCTATGGTGGAGGTGGGCGACACTGCTTCAAGCTACACTGATCCTATTGTTGTTAATGGCGGCGGGCAGACAGGGGATGAAATCGCCTTGCGCGGTCTGCCCGTGGATACAGAGGCCGTTATTGCGGCCGGTGATTATTTTCAGGTGGGCACCCAGCTTTTTCAGGCGACCTGGAATGCATCGAGCGACAGCAACGGTGAGGCAACGGTAAAGATAGAGCCGGCGTTGCGATCTAGTCCAGCGGATGGGGAGTTGGTTATTTTCGACAATCCCCAGGGCATATTTGCTTTGACCGACGATGTGCGGTGGCGGGCGGATCAATTTAAACAGTTTGGCATGAGTTTTGGTATTCGGGAGCGTTTTTAAATGACGCGTGAAATCACACCGGCCTTTCTGGCGGGCATGGCGGAAAATGAGGTTTGTCCGGTCTATTTCTGCAAGATGGAGTTTGATAGCGGCGCCAGGAACGTGTGGTCTGGCGTGGGGACCGTATCATGGAATGGCGACACATGGGCGGGGATCGGCGAGCTAGGCGGAATCGGGGCGATTGAAGAAAATAGCGATAATAGAGAGGACAAAGTCACATTGTCACTATCAGGCGTTGATCCTGACGTGCTGGCTTCTGTGCTCGATGACCCCATACAGGGCCGGACAATAACAATCTGGATCGGCTTGCTGGACAACACATATCAGTTAATTGCTGACCCGATTATTTTATTCGGTGGTGTTATGGACATGCTGGAAATTCAGGACGGCAAGACAGGCACGATTTCGCTTCATTGTGAAAGTTGGGCGCGAACCGATGGCCGCAATATCGAGCGGCGATTTACGCCTGACGATCAGAAATTAGAATATCCAGACGATCTGGGGCTGGACTATGTCCCACAGATGCCGGACGTTGATTTGCTTTGGGGATCCCCTGGGCAGTCTGGCCCTGCCGTGGCCCCTAGTACGCCGGTACGGTATGGGTGGGGAGGTTACTATTGGTAAGGCGGCTGGATGACTGGGATCAAAAACTATTTGCCGTTATAGACGCCGCCCGCCAGCGGCGTTTTGCTTATGGGGTGCATGATTGTTGCGTGTTCGCGGCGGATTGTGTCATGGCGCAGACAGGCGTTGATCCTATGGCGGGGATTAGGGGATATCGCGGAGAAGATGCCGCGCAAGAAATCATTAACGAGTTTGGCAGTCTATCAAAGGCGGCCCGTGCGGTGCTTGGGCGGCCTTATCGTGGCCGCAAGGGCCAAGCTAAACGCGGGGACGTGGTGTTGGGCCGGATTCTTGATGAATGGGCGGTGGGCGTTTGTCTTGGGCAAGTGGCGGCGTTTGCAACAATTTCCCAGAAGGGTTTGGTTTTTGTGCCTATGGCCCGCGCGGAAGTGCGCTTGGCATGGGATATAGAGAAGGTTTCGAATGGGTAAAGTGCTCCCTATAGCCATCGGCGTTGGCCTAATGCTGTTGCCTATGGCCGCCCCTGCTTTTTTTGCCACGACAGTTGGGATTGCCGCGATTGGCGCTGTCACGCTGGCGGAAATCGTTTTCTTTGTTGGGGCGGGCCTTGCCCTGACGGGCCTTGCACGGGTTTTATCCCCCCGTCCTAGCATTGATATGCCAGAAAACCGCGTCCAGGTGCGGTCTGGCACGGCGCCCCGCACTATTGCCTATGGCCGCGCGGAGATTGGCGGCGTTGCTGTTTTTGCACAAAGCTATGGGACAGATAATGAATTTATGTCCCAGTTATGGGCGGTGTGCGCGGGGGAGGATGCCGGCATTGATGGCTTTGAAAGTTTTTATTTTGGTGACAAAGAAGTGACTTTTGTCTCAAACGCGGCGCAGGGCGAATTTGCGGGCAAGATGTGGCTTTATACACACACTGGGACGGCGGATCAGGTGGCCGACAGCGTAATGACGGCGGCGGCCCCCACAAAATGGACGGCAGATCATCGCTTGCGCGGGATTGCCTATTACCATGTCAAATATCAATATGACATTGACGTTTTTCCGAATGGAATAAAACCATCATCTATCATTGTCCGTGGGCTAAAAATTTATGACCCCCGCAAAGATGGCCTGAATTATGCGGCTCTGGGCGGATCAGGCACACACCGCCCTGATGACCATACAACGTGGGAATGGTCGCGCAATCCCGTTTTGGTATGGCTGCATTACCGCAGCCTTAGTTTATATGGCCCTAAAAATCCCCTATCCGCAATTAGTATGGAAAGTGTTTTTACGGCGGCAAATATCTGCGATGAGGCAGTTTCACTTAAAGAAGGCGGGACACATGCGCGCTATACCTTTGACGGGGTGCTGGATACCGCGTCACGGGTTGGTGATAACATAGAAATGATTTTATCGGCGATGGGTGGCCGGCAGATATTCCAGCAAGGGCAGTTCCATATTTACGTGGCGGCCTGGACAGTGCCGACAGTGACACTGGATGAAACCGCCTTGCGCGGCGATATTCGCCTGACGCCTTATCTAAGTCGCAAGGAATTGCGCAACGCGGTAAAAGGTTTGTATATCAATGCGGATGACCATTATAAGCCAGCGGACATGCCTTTACGGGTTAATGCGACATGGGAGACGGAGGACGCGGGCGAACGGCATTGGCATGATTTGACATTCCCCGCAACGGTAGATCATCGCCGTGCGCAACGCCTCGCCCTGCTAGACTTGCGGCGCAGCCGGAATCAGATCGCCGTCACTCTGCCCTGCAAGATCGGGGCATTACAGCTTAAATGTTGGGATACGGTTATGCTGGATAATGACCGGTTTGGGTGGTCGGGAAAGACGTTTCGCGTAATTGCCTGGGCGCATAATCCGCAGGACGGCGGCGTTGATTTAACGCTGAAAGAAGAGCAATCCGCCGATTATTCATGGGTGCCAGCAACAGATGAGTTAGACGCAAGTACGGCGGGCGCGGTGAGTGTTCTTGACCCGACTACAGCGATCACGCCTGACGGGTTTACCGTTTCGCCTGTTGTAAAAACAGGGACGGGGGGCGCAAAGACGCCTGCTGCCGTTTGTACTTGGACGCCGAATGCCAGCCCGTTTATTCGGGAGACAGAAATACAATATAAACTATCGAGCGGTGGGAGTTGGAGTCCAGTCCGCGGCGAAGATGCGCAGGCGGGTGAATTAGAGATTCTTGGTCTGTTAAATGGCCTGCAATACGATTTTCGTATTCGCTATATCACAACGCAGGGCGTTAGATCTGCGTGGGTGACAGTAACGAATGTGACGGCGCCGGCTGATATGACGAGTGCAGACGCTGCGTCTGTGACATGGGATAATGTATCCGGCACGGGCAAGCCGGATGATAATGCGACGTTGGGCGCGACATGGTCCAGCAATATCGCGGGACAGCCTACAGATGTAGAGCTTAACGCGCGAATATCAGTCCGTGAAACGTTTGACTATCCCGATACAAGTAACTTACCTTGGGAAAACTTTAGCGGCGCCGGTGAGATATCTATTGTCGAGGGCGGCGAAGCGGGCGGCAAGTTCCTAAGAGTTGGCGATAATTCGGGTAATGACCAAAGGTGGTTTCAGTTCGAAATTAATGTCCCATACGATCCTGGTAAAATTTATAGAATTAGGGGCCGCGCCCGCAAGACTGCGGGTTCCGGTGTTTTGTATATCGGAGTTGCTGGTGTTGCGGCAGATGGCACAACATTGGTTAATACCGCGGGTTTGAATACCGCAAGTAATCAACATTACATAGCAGCAACAGCGCAGTCTGTAGGTGCCAGTTGGACGGATTTTGTAGGCTACTTTACAGGCCATGCTGTATCTGGCAATGGTGGCGAGCACCCAAATTACAATGACCCTGCGACAATCCATGAGGACGCCCGCTACATTCGCCCAATGTTCCTTGTAAATCATTCATCTACGGCGGGCATCACTGAAATTGATGAAATTGTGCTGGAAGTTATGGACGCGGAACCTGGTGCTACGGCGGGCGCGACCTGGGGCACGGATATCAGCGGTCAACCATCTGATGCCGCGGTGTTGAATACTAATCAGACATGGAACGATGTTTCAGGGACGGGCAAGCCCGCGGACAACGCCACATATAACACGGGCGATCTGGCCGATTTGAATACAGTTTCTTATGATGAAATAGACGATGGCAGCACGTCTATTCTTGATACGTATTATTCCCCTACTGGCTATCTTACTACATCCGCAAACAGGTATTCGTGGAATCATGTTGCTGACGTTGCGGTGACAGATAGTAAGGGCAAGCCAATCTTGCTTAACTTTAACGTTTATCTGCAAGGTGAGAGTGGCGTCACGGATGTAAAATTGCGCATTCGTAAAGTTTTGAATGGCACGACAACAAGTTATATTTACGGTGACGGGGCGGGCAACGGCAAAGAGGTTGAGATTGATGGGGAGGGGACTCTGATCGGCCTGTCCGCCGTAGATACCGGCCTTTCATCTGGGGATGATGCGACTTACACGCTGGAAGTGACAAAAGCGAACGGCAACGACGATTTTTATGTAAATGAGAGAGTCGGTTATCTGCAAGAGGCACTGAATTAATGACCCAGGCAATTTTTTATGACCCAGTCACCGGCCATATTGAATCTATCCGGCAGGCGGTGGGGCCTGCGCCTTATCGCCCAGATGGTTTGCCTTACATTCTTTCAGACGAGAATGTCACGGAAAAATATGTAGACTTATCAGATCCAGATAACCCCCTTCTAGTGGATAGGGTGCGCGTGACGCCGCAAGTTGATAAGAACGATATTGAGGCGGGCGGCGATGAGGCGCATATATCTGGCTTGCCGGATTCTTGTTACTTATACGTTGCGGGGGATGTGCGGGAGGTTATTGGCGGCGAGGCCGTGATTGCCAGCGATGCGCCTGACCCTATCCTATGCCGTCTTGTGGGCAGATATATCTGTAACGACTTTGTGATTAAAGCCCATGACCTGGCGGCCTTGCGCGAAAAAATAAAAGCGCAAATTGATGCAGATGCGGAGGCCGCGCGGCTCAAATACACAACGGCGGGCAGTACGCAGGCGATGGTGTATGAGCATAAGCATAAAGAGGCGCAGGCTGTCCAGGCGGTGCTTGATGCTGGCGCGAATCCCGTTGCGTCTGATTATCCGATATTGAATGCAGAATCCGCGGCGACAAATACGACACTTACAGCCCTGGCGGCGGTGGTTATCGGTACAGCGCAGCAATGGGCAGTGTTAGCGGGGCAGATTGAAGCCCTGCGGATTTCCGCAAAAATGGCGGTGGATGTTGCGATGACGCCTGCAGAGATTATCGGCATAAAAGAAATAGACTGGCCCTAGAATGACCCGAATTTCCCCCCACTTTACCCGCGCAGAGTTACAATGTAAGGGCAGCGGGGAAATGGTGCTGGCCGATGGTTTTTTGAATGCCTTGGAATTGCTGCGCATTGGCTATGACCGGCCAATGATTATCACGTCAGGCTGTCGTTCGCCGGAACACAACGCAGCGATTGGCGGTCATCCGCGCAGCCTGCACCTGACAGAAAATCCACACCACAATCTGCAAGGCGCTTGCGCTGTTGATATTAAACGTCCGGTCGGGAGCGATCTTCACCGATTGCTCCATGCCGCCACGTCTCTTGGCTGGTCAATCGGCATAGCCAAGACATTCGTGCATCTGGACAAGCGGTCCCGATACACACCACTCCCCCCTGTGATTTACACATATTAAAGGTGAAATTATGTCTGAAAATGAGCCTAAATGGTTTCTTAAATCTAAAACCGTGATTGGTGCAATCATGGCAATCCTGCCTACCCTCTTGCCAGTGTTTGGCGTGTCGTTTTCCACGGAAGAGGTCGGCCTGGTTAACGGTGCCGTTGATGCCACTATCACGGCGGGCGGCGCGTTGTTGGCTGTATATGGTCGATTTACAGCTAAAGAGTCCGTCACGGTACTCCCTAAATGACCTGGCTTGTTCTGATAGCCCTTACCATGTCGGGGGCGGGCTTCTGGCTCGCCTACCGTCTGGGGCGGTCTAACGAGCGCAAGAGACAGGCGGAAAGCAATGAAGATTTACAAGGTGAGTATGCACACAATGAAGCGAATAAGCCTGGCAGTGTTGATGATTTTGTTGACCGGCTGCGCAAGGACGGCGATCTCTAGTTGCCCGCCGCTGGTTGATTATACGGCCGTGCAAACACAACAGCTAATTCGTGATCTGGAAGGCGCAGGGCCGCAACAGGTATGGCCCTACTACATCATAGACTATGCGACTCTGCGCAAGAATGTGCGGGCGTGTCATAAGAACAATCGTTAAAAAGAGGAATTGCCCGCTATGGCTGAACCGGAAAGAACGCAGTGGCACATTAAAAAAGAGGTGTCTGTCAGCCACATTATCACCACAGCCACTATTGTTGTATCGGCGATTGCCTGGGGTATGCAGGTCGAGAGCAGGATTGCAATGATAGAAAATGCGCATATCGTACCACGATTAACCACGCTGGAAGTAAATCGCGTCCACGATCAAGACACGCTAATCCGCATTGAAAAGCAGTTACAGCGTATCCTGGATAAGCTGGATACAAAGGCCGATAAAGATTAGCGATGACCGGCCCCCGCCGTTCTAACTGTTTATTCTGGGCGGTGGCGATGCGGTTAAAGAAGGGGGGACGGATAAAGTTCGTCTACTCCCCCTACTGGTGGCTGCACTTCCATGTAAGGTGGGTGTCCAGCCACGGTAACGAGTTCAGCTATACTCATGAGGATCATCCTTATCTGGATAGTAAGAACAGTAGCCGTGCAGTGGTTTTTGAGGGGGAAGTTGTGCGGCATTAATTATCATCTTGTGTGGACTCTGTAGCTGGGTATCCTTCCCCTATTGGGTAGGTAGAATTTGGAGTGATGTTTGTGGGTGTTAGTGTGGCGCGTTTTTATCGCGGGCGTATAGCCACCCGCGATTTGTTAATAAATCGAATATGGTTATATTCAAAAAAACCATAAGCGTTCACTTTTTCCCTTCCCATTGGCTGAATTGGGGGGTGGTATGCAGGATCGTCATAAATATCCCTGACCATTTGCCAGAAATCGTCATCTTCTAAGAAAATTTCCATTTTTTTAAATTTATGGGTGATAGCAGCATTCATAATTTTTTCCAGAAAATCGAAGGTGCCTTTCATGTTCTTTACTTTCTGATAGAATTAAGGTGGTCCCCTACGGCGATTTTTTAAATTACTTAGGAAATAAAATCACATCAAGATTAACATCTGAAATCTTTTCCTTATTCCGCAAAATTTACGCAAATGATATCATAAGATATTGATATTATAAAATGTTCGTGGGCCTCTCCTGGGCACCAATCCTCATTGATATACTTTTACGTACCCATTAAGACAGGGTCCTCCATCATAACTGGATAGTTTCGATTTATATGGGATAGCGTTATATCTCCCGTGTAATGTTTATTTATGGCTGTGCTTTCAGGCGGCTGTAGGTTTATAATGACGTCTGTGTAATACGCGCGCAGTGAAAGACGGATGCGTTGAAAGGGCTATATGAATGACTATTGAATTGCACAAGGGGGATTTGCCCGCATCTGTGACCTTTGACGGGGCAGTGGCCGTGGATACGGAAACACTGGGCCTGCGTCCCCATCGGGACCGGCTGTGCGTTGTGCAGTTGTCGGCGGGGGATGGAACGGCGCATCTGGTGCAGATTGCTGCCGGACAGCAAGACGCCCCGCAGTTGAAAAAAGTTATGGAAGATGCGGCCGTGACCAAAATTTTCCATTTTGCCCGTTTTGATGTGGCCGTGCTGCGCCATAATCTGGGTATTCATGTAAACCCGGTTTATTGCACCAAGATCGCATCGAAACTGGTGCGGACCTATACCGACCGCCATGGCCTGAAAGATTTGTGTCGGGAACTCATACAGGTGGATATTTCGAAACAGCAGCAAAGTTCGAACTGGGGGGCGGAGACATTAAGTCAGGCACAGATGGAATATGCCGCGAGCGATGTGTTGCATCTGCATCGTCTTATGGCCATTCTGGATGAGCGACTGACGGAGCTGGGCCGGACGCATCTGGCGCGGCAGTGCTTTGATTTCCTGCCAACACGTGCAGAACTGGACCTGTCAGGCTGGGACGATACAGATATTTTCGCGCATAGCTAAGTGATTATTTTTTATATCATCTTAAACATTGCGGTTATGGCAAATGTGGGTGGTATCGGCTTGCAGTCTATAGAAAAGCATATTACATTTACGACTGGGCATGACTTTTGCTTGGATTGAAACGCGCGCCTCCACGTCCGCGCGTAGATTAGGGAACCCAACAACGTAATGACCGGAAAAGCCGGCGATACATCCCCAGGCCTTCACGCGCAGGATGATGTCCTGTCGGAAATGGCCCCCCATCCTACCGCGTCTTATGAAGACAGCGTGCGTTCTGTTGCGCTGATCGCTTTGATGAAGCGGTTATTGCCGTTTGTGGCCGGACTGTTGGTCGTGGTCATGGTGTTGTGGCCTGTACTTAATAACAAAGAACGTAAATTTACCCTTTCTGTCGAAAGTTTAGAAAAACGCGATCGATCCTTGCGTGTTGTAAATCCCCACTACAGCGGGTTGGATGATAAAGGGCGACCCTTTAAAATTTCCGCACAAACAGCAGTACAGACCTATGACGGCGGGATGCAGGTCACGCTGGAAGGTTTGGCCGCGGCCTTAACCGTGAAAGAAGACCTGCAGATTAATGTGACAGCGAAGGCCGGACAATATGATGCCGGGGCAAGCCTTCTTTATCTGGATGATGAAATAGAGCTGATTTCCAGCAATGGCTATGAGCTGCAGGCTGGCGGCGGTCTGGTTGATTTGTCCCAAGCGACAGCCGAAGGTGACAAAGGTGTTACTGGAAAAGCCCCGTTTGGCGTTTTTGCCGCACAGCGTTTCTGGGCCGATGTGACCGCGGAGGAATTAAAATTTGAGGGTCGTGTGAAAGTGCGGCTTGATCCTGGTCATGTCACCATACGTGAGACTCCACCCATAGCAGGTGGGACGGGCGTAAAAAGTACAGAACAAACAGGGCCAGTGGGCGTGGAATGAGATGTGTGAACGATATGTTTTCAACGGTTGGGCGGCAATTTGAGGCACAGTCCCGTGACGATAGTTTGGGAAAAGAGAGATAATTGACGATGCAAATGTATAAGTTTTTTTCAGGCGCGGCGATTTTTGCGGTGGTTTTGCTATGGGGGATTATGAGCCCGCCCGCGATGGCGCAGGTTTCGGCCTTGAAAAAGCATGATGTCAAACAACCCATTCATATTTCCGCAGACCGTCTGGATGTGAAGCAGAAAGAAAATATGGCCGTATTTGAGGGCCAGGTCGAGGCTGTGCAAAAGAATTTAACCCTGCAGGCGGATCGGGTAGCGGTATTTTATCGCGGGAACCGTAAGTCAGCGAAGCAGGGGGATGCACCTTCGATTATGCGGTTGGATGCATCGGGTCATGTTAAGTTGTCTTCACCGACAGAGAAGATCGAAAGTAGCTGGGGGGTTTATGACATGGAAGAACAGATCGTTACATTAGGTGGCAATGTGGTGATGATTCACAAAGACGGGACCTTGAAGGGGGAGCGGTTGGTGTTGAATTTACGGACGGGCCTGACACGGATGGAAGGCGCGCGCCAGCAAGGTACTACGGGGCGTGTAACGGGTGAATTCCGAATACCAGAACAAAACGGACAATAAGCCCCCGCATGATGAAAATATGATGATATCGGCTGCTTTTTGTGTGTGATGGAAGAAAATATTAAGAGCTAAAGTGTAGAAAATATCTATGGAAAAGTCAGAAGCACAACAGGTTTCACCGCAGGACGTGACGACCGCAGTTTCCCCGGTATCTGGTGGGGTGGCCGCGGGCGAGGGATTGGTTGTGCGTGGTGTAGGCAAAAGCTATAAGGAAAGACCGGTGTTGAAGAGCATCGACCTTTCCGTTCATCGCGGGGAAGTCGTGGGTTTGTTGGGCCCCAACGGGGCGGGGAAGACGACATCTTTTTATGCAATTACGGGACTGGTCGCCCCGGATTCAGGATCAATCCTGTTGGATGGCCACGACATTACCAAATTACCTATGTATCGGCGTGCACGTCTTGGGGTGGGATATCTACCACAGGAGGCTTCTATTTTTCGTGGTTTGAATGTGGAAGATAACATTCGGTCAATACTCGAAGTTGTGGAACCCGACCCGGTTGAACAGGACCAGTTTCTGGATAATCTTCTGGACGAATTTTCCATATCACATTTGCGTCATTCGCCATCATTGGCCCTGTCAGGGGGGGAGCGGCGCCGGGTGGAGATTGCACGGGCCCTGGCAACCCGCCCCAGCTTCATTCTGTTGGATGAGCCGTTCGCGGGCATTGATCCGATTGCGATTAACGAAATACGTAGTCTGGTATCGCATTTGAAGGATCGTGGTATCGGTGTTCTGATTACGGACCATAATGTTCGCGAAACATTAGATATTATTGATCGGGCTTATATTATTCATGATGGAACGGTGCTGTTTACCGGGACGCCGCAGGAGATTGTTGCGAATGCCGATGTGCGCCGGGTCTATCTTGGTGAACGGTTTAGTTTATAGGGCGTCTAGATGGGTCTTTCACCAAAATTACAGTTAAAACAAAGCCAAAGTCTGGTGATGACGCCGCAGTTACAGCAGGCGATCAAGTTGCTGCAATTTTCCAATATGGAATTGATGGATTATGTTGGAGAGGAAGTAGAACGTAACCCGCTGCTGGAGGTGGGTGACAATCAGGATAATAGCCCGGCGGACAGTAATGCGGGCGAGGCAGGGGCCGCCGATAACCGTGAAGATCAGGCCCGTGATGACCGCCGTCATGAAGGTGAGGACGGTGAAAAAGCGGCCAGCAATACAGGCGCAGACGAATTGTTGGCGCAGTCCGGGCTGCAGGATGAGCAGGGGGATGCGCCCCTGGACACAAATTATGATAATGTCTTCAATCATGATAGTCCGGGCGATCAGGTCGATAATAATCGTGATACGGGCCCAGGATTTGATGACATGGGCAGTATCCGCGTCAGCGGGCGTAATGACTTACCCGAACAAAGTTTTGAACAAAACTTAAGTGGCAACATCAGTCTTCAAGACCACATTGAAGAACAGATGAATCTGGAAATCTTAGATCCTACAGAGCGGATTATTGCCCGTTATATGTTGGATATGCTGAGCGAAGCCGGTTATCTGCAGGATGATGTGGAAAGTATTGCGGCACGTTTGGAATGTGATGTGGCGCAGGTGGAAGTGGTGCTGAAGCGGCTACAGGGTTTGGATCCGGTGGGTGTGTTCGCTCGCGATCTTTCGGAATGTTTAAAGCTACAACAGGCGGAACGTGACCGTTTGGATCCGGCAATGGAGGCATTTCTGGATAACCTAGACCTGCTGGCCAAGCGGGATATGCGAGGCTTAATGCGTGTTTGTCGGGTGGATCAGGATGACCTGAAAGATATGATCGCGGAAATACAGACGTTAAATCCGAAGCCGGGTTTAGCCTTTGGGGGCGAGACGGTGCAAACCCTGATTCCTGACGTGATTGTAAAAAAGACAACGAAAGGGAGCTGGACGGTCGAGTTAAATAACGATGCCTTACCACGGGTTTTGTTGAACCGTCATTATCATCTGGAAATAAAAGGCTTAAGCAAAAGCAAAGAAGAAAAAGAATTTTTATCTGAATGCCTTACGTCGGCGAATTGGTTAGTCAAGGCATTGGACCAGCGGGCGCGGACGATTTTAAAGGTAGCCAGTGAGCTGGTCCGCCAACAGGAAGATTTTTTTGAAAAAGGCATTCGTTTTTTAAGACCGATGAATTTGCGGATGATTGCGGAAGCCATCGACATGCATGAAAGCACCGTTAGTCGGGTGACATCGAATAAATATATTGCGACTAACCGCGGCATTTTTGAAATGAAGTACTTCTTTACGTCTGCGATTGCCTCTTCCGATGAGGGAGAGGCCCATTCAGCCGGGTCTGTTAAGCATCAGATTCGCGAATTAATTGATGCGGAAGATGTCAAAAAAATATTGTCTGATGACAAAATCGTCGAGTTATTAAGGTCAGAAGGCATTGATATTGCACGAAGAACGGTGGCAAAATACCGTGAGGCGATGCGGATTCCGTCCTCTGTGCAACGCCGTCGTGAAAAGAAAGCTGCCTTGTAAACAACAGCTTGCACCATATTTAAAATATGTTGCTGAATAATTTGGACAATTTGGGTGTGGGATGCCGGGCAGTATCGGAGCATTTCAGAGATCCGCCAAAATGTGATATGCTTGACAACTATGGGTGTAGTCACTAATTATCCCCACCTTGAAAATAAAGCACCCGGATCAATGGGGGCTGTTTGATCATCTGAGAAAGTTGGATCAGTATATATGAGCATTGTCGTTACTGGTAAGCAGATGGACGTAGGGGATGCCCTGCGGACCTATGTTGAAGATAGCCTGACAGACATCGTCAGTAAGTATTTTAATCAAGCATTCGAAGGCGTAGTGACGTTTCATAAAGATCGCCATTTATTCCAAGCTGAATGTCATATTCAATTGGGTCATGGTGTATTATTGCAAAGTCATGGTGAGGCGGATGAAGTATATGTGAGCTTCGATGATGCCTGCGCCAAGATTGAAAAAAGATTACGTCGCTACAAGCGTCGCTTGACAAATCATCACAGAAGTAAAGAGAACGGCTATGATCTTCTGGCAGCACAAAGCTATGTTTTGGCTGCGGAGGAAGAGAATGCCGATGAACCTGCTGAAGATAGTAACCCTATAATTGTTGCAGAAATGGAAACAAGCATTCCAGAAGTAACGGTGAGCGAAGCGGTTATGCGTATGGATTTGGCAGATACATCAACATTGATGTTCCGCAATAGCGCACACGGGCGGTTGAATGTGATTTATCGTCGGCCTGATGGCAACATTGGCTGGATTGATCCCAAAGTCGAATAGACGGTGCAAGACCGTATAAACGGATAGAGTCGTAATGGATATGATCGAGCTTCTGGACCTTGGCGCAGTGATGCCGTCATTGAAGGCCTCAAGCAAGAAGCAGCTTTTACAGGAAATGTCGTCTCGCGCTGAAGCGGTGACGGGCATTCCGGCACGTCGTATTTTAGATGTCATCTTGGACCGTGAGCGGTTAGGGACGACGGGTGTCGGACGTGGTGTGGCCATTCCCCATGGCAAGCTACCGGAGCTGGACCGGCTTTATGGTGTGTTTGCGAGACTTGAAGCGGCTGTTGATTTTGAGGCTATAGATGACCAGCCGGTTGATTTGGTGTTTATGTTGTTGGCACCGGAAGAAGCGGGTGCGGATCATCTGAAGGCCCTGGCTCGTATATCCCGATTGTTACGGGACCATGGGAATTGTGAAAAGTTGCGCGGTTCTGATAGTGCGGATGCGCTCTATACGTTATTGACGGATAAAACGACATCATCAAATGCGGCGTAGTATAGAATACAAGGCCGCACTGAATTATCTTATTAAAAAAGCCCCTTCATAAAGGGGCTTTTTTAATTGTTGTGTTTGCAAATGATGAAATGCTTTTTGCCACAGAAGGTTGTTTAATGACAATAAAGAGGGGTCATTTCTGATAGCCATGCAGCAGAGCGTGCCTGATCCAGGGTGCTGTAATTATTAATCGGGTAGCCACTAGCGGTAAAAACACCGTACAGTGTTTTTCCATCTTCTAGCACGGGGCGGATATAGACAATATCGGCCTCACCCAAACAGGCCAAAATATTTTTCGGCATGTTTTCCAGATCGGCATTTTTGTCTTCTATATACATATTATAACTTTCCGTTAGGGGCATTGAAGCTGCGTGCGTGCCATGCAGCGGCGGTTAAGGCACATGAGCCACACGATAACGTGAGCATCGCAAAATCATCTGCTGATCTTATTTCATATCAAATGTAGTATGTTGCAGCGCAAAGACAAGGGTTATGTGAATTATTATCACGGTTGCCTTGTTATGGTGTTGCTCAAAAGTTTGTGGCTGAAGGGCGCGCGAATTAGAAAAGGGCCGTAATTATCATGGCCATGTGGTGTCGTGTCGGCAATAGCGGGAATGGTTTATTCTTCCTCGCCGCTATCGCCTTCAGTCAGTGTTTGCGTGCGTCCCGTGGGGACCCAGACGGTATCGCCATCTGTGTTGAGCGATGCCGTTTTTGTGGGAGTGGCTGTGTGTCCAATAGGTTGTGGGGGTGAGGACACATCAACAGTGCGGGCCGGTTGTTTCGTGGTCGCATTATCGTTGCTACCAACAATCAGGCGGGTTTCTTTTTTATCTTTATCGGCTTCAGGCACTTCGCCTTCGGTGGGTTCTGGCGGGCGCACCCAGCAATCAGTCCCGCGTTTACGGATTTCCTGACAAGCTTCTTTGGCTTCTTTATAGCTCGTGAGTGGGCCAGCGTTCAGACGGTAGAAAAAGCCGCTGGGCTTGGATTTACGTGGGCCAAAATCAACTTCTGACCGGCGTGGTTCCAAATGGCCAATGATATCGGCGTATTTTTTCTTTAACATCCGCCAGCCGGGCATCAGTTCCGATTTTTTACGGTAAGCGGCAATTTGCAAGGCCCAGCCTTCAGGGCCAAGTAACGGCGGGACATCGTCTTCGAACACCTCTGCCACGGGGGCCGGAGCGGGCGTGACTAATCGCGCTGCGGTTTGCTGTTTGATTTCTTCGTCCCCGGCGAAGGCCACGTTTGCCGGTGCGTGCAGGTCATGTTTTGGCTGCACAGCCAATCCTGTCATGGCGCGCAGACGATTATTCGGGGTCATACCGGCCAGGTTATGGAAAAATGTCATGTTTTGACGGGCACTGATGCTGTCCTGGTCAATGCTTAGCAGGCGTAAGGCCATCGTATCATGGCCGGCAAGGCTATAGGCCAATGCCAAATTCTGACGATGAGAGGCATTGCTTTGAGGGTGCAAGGCAACCTGTTTTAGTATGGAAATCGCTGCCCGCGGGTCGTTATGTAATGCCAGTGAAAGGCCATAATTATTCTGGAGGCTGAGACTGTTCGGGTCAGACGTAATCGCATCGTGATACACTTCGAGTGCGGCTTCATGATAGCCTTGAAGGTCAAAAGACAAAGCCAGTGCATTAAGGGCCGAGGGGTTCTCGGGGGCCTTGGTTGCAGCAATTTGAAGATTACGTTCAGCCATGGCCGGGCGGTTTAGGGCTAAATAGGCTTTTCCTGCCCCTATCAGTGCCGGGACATTGTTGTCATCGCCGTCCAGAACCGTTTCATAAGCGGTCACGGCTTCTTCATATTGGCCAAGGGCCATAAGGCTATCACCAAGGGAAATAAGCGGACGTTGGGCCATCGGGGACATTTTTGTGACCCGACGGAAGAGCGGAATAGCCGCGTGATGCTGGCCGTCTTCGGCCATGTTTTCTGCCATTTCCAGCAGTTTTCGACCACGCAGACCTTGTGTCAGGCCGCTGGCGGGGTCAATGCTGGCGATTTTCGCCGGACGATGTGGCATGGACGGGGGCACCGTTCCATCAGATGACGGAAAGAGACTGCACGCAGAAAGTAAAGAGCAACATAATGCGGTGGACGCAAGGCGGAGACCAAGGCGGCGTTTCGTGGCGCGATATGGTGATACAGGGCGTTTTTGTTGCATTTGTTCTACTCTTGCCTATCTGTGCGGCGGTATTTTCTAAAAAATGTGTTCTGGTATTGTTGACTTTGGCTTAGCTCTCTGTGTTCAGGCAGGGGCAATTTGAGGCGCCGATATCCTGCTGATGTGCATCAAGATAAGCGTCCAGTGCTTTTGTTAATATGTCCTGGCAGCTTTTATTCGTATGAGCAGAAAACAGACGTAGTTTTAAATGTTGTTCACTTTCCATACGCAATGTCATTGCCACGCGTTTTCCCGCAGGGGCAATTTTAATGTCAGGGACTGTTTCCGCGACTGTCTCTTGTTCGCTTGTTATATCTTGTGCGCTCGTGGCGGATGCGGGTTCAGCTGAGCTTTTTAGGCCTTCAACAGCAGCGTTTTTTTCTTTCTTGTCTAGGTTTGTTGAAAGGAAGGTCGCGCGAGCTTTTTCCAATTGTTTGCGTACGCCTTGACTTTCTACTACAGCTGTCGAAGAGGGGACGGTTTCTTGTGTTGTGTCGTTGTCGTGCAGCAAGGCATTTTTCGCATCGTCAGAAAAATCGACTTGCGGAGGGCGTTTGCCAGCATTACGGAGCCGTTCCGCCAGGGGGTCAAAATTTGTGGCGCCAGGTGAAGGGATAGCCTCACCTTTGCGTGCCAATAGACGGCTGCTGAGTTGAGCGGCTTTTTTCATTGATCGTCACTCCCTGCCTTTAAGATCCGGATACCTGACGGCGACCAAAACCTGCTGCGGGCCGCCGATGTGTAGTTGCGTTTGTCTGGAAAACAGTACGCCGGAAGTTCTTTTCTAAACGGTCATTGAGGTAATCCCACAAGTCATCAATTTCTAAAGCGGATTTAGAAGAATCGTTTAGTTCCATCACAGTGCGGCCATCAATCATGCTGCCGGCAAAATCAGTACGTTGGTGTATCGTGATAGGGGCGACCGTACCATGTTGTGAGAGAGCGATTGCAGCTTCGGAAGTGATGCGGGCCCGTGGAGTCGCGCCATTAACGACAAAAACAAATGGTTTATCTGTGCGGTCGGCTAATTCCACCGTTGCCCCGGCAGCGCGTAAATCGTGCGGGCTGGGGCGTGTGGGAATAACCACAAGATCAGAAACAGCAATGACGCTTTGGATGGCCAGTGTAATTGCGGGAGGCGTGTCGATGATTGCCAGCTTAAAACCCTGAGCACGTAAATCATCCAAATCGGTCATGAGGCGTGAAATATTAGTCTTGGCAAAGGCGGGGCTATCGTCTTCACGTTCGTTCCACCATGCGGCTAAACTGCCCTGAGGGTCGGTATCGACAAGGACGACAGGGCCTTCGCCCGCACGTTCCGCCGCAACTGCAACATGTCCGCTCAGGGTTGTCTTTCCTGAACCACCTTTTTGGGAAGCAAAAGCCATTACACGCATATTCGTGCCCTTTTCATTATGCTTTAGTCTTTGTCGTTCTTGCCGAAAGGTCTCTTTTCCGGCTATGTTCAACTGTATATTTGAACCAACAGGTCTTAAGAAATAGTAAAATATTTGCTTCTTTTTGAGCTTAACCGTTAATTATTGGTAAATACTAAATATAATTTAAATGTAATTTATTTATTGTTGTTTTTTACTTAAGTAAAAATCATATCTTTTTATATAAACCGTTACTTTGTTATAACTCTAAGTGTAAGTGGCTAATAATGCCGGGGATAATATGGGTGGCATGATTAACTTTTTTATAAAGAATAGGTTGCTTCAGAACTGGCGATCAGTGATCGGGGGGGCGTGCCTAATGGTCTTCTGGTGGGGCGGCGTACAATCAGCGGCGACCGCTGTGGTTGATGGTGTGCGGGCCTACAAGAATGGTGATTACCAGATGGCAATGGAAGAATGGCTTCCCTATGCGGCGATGGGGGATGCCAATGCCTTGTTTAATCTGGGACAGATGTACCGTCTGGGTAAGGGTGTGCCTGTAGACTATGAAATGGCGGAATATTATTATGAGCGCGCGGCGGAAAAGGGTCATACCGGGGCGCAAGGAAATCTTGGAACGCTTTATTATTTTGGCAAGGGTCCCATCCACAAAGATGCCAAGCTTGCCTTTGACTGGTGGCAAAAAGCCGCCCGGTCAGGTGATGCCCGATCACAGTATATGCTAGGTATCCTCTATCATAATGGGGAAGCCGTCGAACAACGGACCCTGACGGGTTATGGCTGGATATGGCATGCGGCGCAACAGGGGCTGCCCGAAGCCATTGCCGCGGAAAAGAAGCTTGCGGATTATTTGGATATGAGTGAGCAACAACGGGGGCGTGATGAAGTTCGCGGGCTTGTGGATTACAGCAATAGTTTGGTGCAGAAGCGGGAATTGACGGCGACACACAATGCTGATGCGCCAGCGGAAGATATGATGCTACGGGATGATATGTCCCGGGCAAAACAAGAAAATATGGATCAACCTGCACCGTCAGAGGCATCAGCGTCAGATGCCTCTGACAAAGATATGGTGGAGCGTCGCCGCCTTGTGCAGGCGTCTGCCGTTCCGGGGCGTTACCTTTTGCAGTTGGCTTCTTACCGTACAGAAGAAATGGCCCAAAAGAACTGGGCGCGTCTGTTGCAGGCCTCTCCAGAGGTGTTTTTCGGCCTTACAGCTTATGTGCAACGGGCGGACCTGGGTGTGGAAAAAGGGGTGTATTACCGTCTGCAGCTTGGTCCTTTCAAAGAACGACGTGAGGCAAAATTACGCTGTGCTGATCTTACGGAACACGGGCACAGTTGTTTTGTGGTGAAGGCCCGTTAGGCTGATAGTAGGGTTGCCCATAGGGGGGGGACGGTAGACTTTAATTCAGGTCTGAAGCCGGACTTCGATGAGGCCGCGTAGGGCATTACCGATGAATAGGCGATCTGCTGTTTTAAGGTCATCAGGGGTCAGGACTTTTTCTGTCAAATCCACTGTGGGATCATCCAGTAGCGATTGGCGAAGTGTGCCGGCGAGTAAGCCGCAGTGTTGTGGCGGCGTATAGAGGCGGCCATTTTTTTCCACAAAGATATTACTAATCGCCCCTTCGGTTAGTTCACCGTTTTCATTGGTAAAGATGACATCAATACAACCATTTTCTGCGCGCGCCCGGGAGAGGGCGTCATCATAAAATTTACGCTGTGTTGTCTTGTGATAGAGGAAGATATTATCGCGCTGGACGGTTGTGGCAGAAAGGCAGATGTGGGGATAGTTTGCGGGCGGGGAAAGGGGCGTGGTATCCATCTGTGTGGCGGTAATGGATAAGGCACCAAGGGGGGACAGGAGAACGCGGATGCGCCATGGGTTGGAGGCAATGTCCTGTTCGTTGTTCAGAAGGCTATTTTCCTGCATGTCTAACAAAGAAGTCAGTTCTGCCGGGTCGTAAGGATAACCGAAATAAGCGGCTGATTTTTCCAGGCGGTCAAAATGTTGCGCCTTGAGGTAATAACCTTCTTTCCGGGTCCAGCGCAGCGTTTCAATCAGGTCGTATCGTGGGGAGGGGTTAAAGGCGAATTGCCCCTTTAGAAGGCATTCCTGATATTCGGTTTCCGGGTCAGAATCGGCGACAATGCCGCTCCCTATTCCCATTTCACCATGATAGGCGGGATGTGATTCCGGCGAGGAAGTACTATGAGCCTGAGAAATGCCCGTTGGGGTAAGCGTGATGGTGCGAATGGGAATGCTAAACTGCATGTCGCCTTCTGGCGTGATATAGCCGATAGTTCCTGTGTAAATCCCGCGGGGGGCTGTTTCCAGTTCGTCAATAATTTCCATGGCTCGAATTTTGGGGGCGCCGGTAATGGAACCACAGGGAAAAAGCGATTTTAAGACATCAAGCGGCCCCAGGTCATCGCGTAGCTCAGCGGTGATTGTGGAGGTCATTTGTAAGACGCTGCGGTATTGTTCCACATCATAGAGGTGGGGAACATTGACACTGCCGATTTTTGCCAGACGCCCCAGATCGTTACGCAACAGGTCGACAATCATTAAATTTTCGGCGCGGTTTTTTTCATCATGCTGCAGGGCGTGATGGAGCTGCTGGTCATCTGCCCAGCCCATACCGCGTGGGGATGTACCTTTCATCGGGCGGGTTGTAATCAGCTCGGCTTTTTTATGGATAAACAGTTCCGGAGACAGGGATAAAACATGCTGATTCTCCAGATGCAGATAGGCACTATAGCCAACGGGTTGGGTTTGGCGCAGGGCGATGTAGAAATCTTCGGCACTGCCATAAAGGTCAAAGAGCCTTTTCAGCGTATAGTTGACCTGATAGACATCCCCGGCCTGAAGATAGTCCTGTATACGGCGTAAGGCGGAAGTATAGTCGGCCTTGCTTTGTGAGAGGCGGTTATTACGTAAAACATAACCCTGTGATCCGCGCTGTTTTTTTTCTTTCCAGAATGCATTTGCGGTTTGTTGGTCAAGACGATGCTGTTCTTTAAACAGGCCCATCCACATATAGCCACCGGGGAGGGTGGCGGGGGCCAGTGGGGAAAGGCGTGCTTCCCGCATCAACCCGGCTTCATAGGCAACCCACCCTGCGGCGTGATATCCCTGATCGAGGGATTGTTGTAGTGCGGCGTAGGCGGCGGTGAGTTCTTGTGCCGTTCGTGCCGTAATGACCTTTTCCGGGTTCTGATAATATACGGCATGGGGCTTCTTGCCTGATCCGGCCTTTGTCGGCGGGAGGGTGTTTTCAAATAAAAGCCAGATATCTGATGCGGGACTGGTGACCATTAATGTGCTTTTTTTAATAAAACCGTTGCTTATTGTTGAAGTTTTAATGGTTTCAGTGACAATATGTCACGCTTTTTACGTATTACGGTGCCAGGCGTTTGATTTGCACTTTGCTAAAGATGCGCGGCGACCTTTATAAATATTGTTTGATCCGATGATGAGCATAAAGATATAGAAACGATATGTCTGATTATATTCTGACTATTTCCTGTGATGATAAGATGGGCCTTGTGGCGGCGATTTCCGGTTTTTTGACAGAGCGCGGTTGCTTTGTAAAAGAATCAGCCCAGTACGGTGACCCGATTACCAATCAATTTTTCATGCGTGTTGTCTTTGAGGCCCGTGAACGTCAGGTCACACTGGCACAATTAATTCAGGACTTCACCCCGGTTGGCGAACGTTTTGCTATGGAATGGCATATTTATGATTCGGCCATTAAAACGCGGGTTTTATTGATGGTGTCACGTTTTGGTCATTGCCTTAATGACCTGCTGTATCGGTGGCGAAGTGGTTTTCTGCCCGTGGATATTGTGGGGATTGTCTCCAATCATACGGATTTTGAGCAGGTAGCTGTCTGGCACGAATTGCCATTTTATCATTTGCCAGTCACCAAAGAAACCAAGGGGGTACAGGAAGAAAAGCTGCTGAATATTATCGATGAACATGATGTGGATCTGGTTGTTCTGGCGCGGTATATGCAGGTGCTGTCAGAACAAATGTGCGATAAGTTGCAGGACCGCGTTATCAATATTCATCACAGCTTTTTGCCCGGGTTCAAGGGGGCCAAGCCCTATCATCAGGCCCATGCCCGTGGGGTGAAAATCATTGGTGCGACGGCGCATTTTGTGACGGCTGACCTTGATGAAGGACCAATTATCGAACAGGCTGTGGAACATGTAGACCATACGTATGGCCCGGAAGATATGGTCCACCGCGGTCAAGATACGGAGTGTCGGGTTCTGGCCCGCGCGGTGCAATATTTTGCACAACATCGTGTCTTACGAAATGGCATTAAGACCGTCGTATTTAAATAATACGAAAAGAGTCTTTTTTTCTTCACATTCTGCTTTTCCTCCCTATATGGTGAAAAGGACGTTTTTTGCGCCGCAAAATAATGCTGTTTGTCGGCGGATGTTTTGTAGATCTAATGGGTATAACAAGGCAGAAGAAAAAGGAGATCAGTGTGTCGTTTGATGATTTGCTAAAAGGGTATCAATCGTTCCGTTCAGGTGATTTTGAAGCACACAAAGCATTGTTTCAGAAGCTTGTGACTGAAGGACAATCCCCGGATGTTATGATGGTGTCATGTTGCGATAGTCGCGTTGATCCAAATATGATTACGCAGGCGGACCCGGGTTCCATGTTTGTTGTGCGAAATGTCGCGAATTTGGTGCCACCGTATAAGGCGGACGGCGAAAGCCACGGGACTAGCGCGGCACTGGAATTCGCGGTGTGCCATTTGGAAGTAAAGCATATTATCGTTATGGGACATGCCCATTGTGGCGGGATTAAAGCCTTGATGAGCGGGGATATTAATAAAGATACAGGCGGTGATTTTATCCTTCCCTGGATGAAGGCGATTTCAGAAGCCCGAAAAAGGGTCGACCGTAAATTTGGGCAGGACAGCGAGGAGCGCCGCGTCCGTGAGCTGGAATTGGAAGGTGTACGGGTCAGTCTGGATAATCTGATGACATTTGATTGGGTGCGGGACCGCGTGAATACGGGTGATCTATCCATTCATGGCTGGTTTTTTGATATTGAGGCGGGTGAGGTTCTGGCACTGGATCAGAAAACAGACCAGTTCGCATCCTTGAGCACAGAAGTGAATTAATCTGACTCAAAAGGCTAAAGATCATTAAGTAAAGGCGCGCGGCGAAAACCATTGCTGCGCGCCATTTTTATATGTGACCAAGACCCGCATGTCCCGTTCGCGGTTGATATGTTGCTGGATTGCGTCCGGCGATAAAAGTGTGAAGGCTGTTGACCAGCCATCGGCTTTCGTGGCGGTTGCCGCAATGACAGTGACAGAACGATACAGGTTGGAACTCCTGTGGTTGAGGGGATCCAGGATATGATGCCAATTGCCCGCCTTGTCAAAGGTCATGCCATAGCCACCGGATGTGGCCATGGCATGATCCTGCAAGGGAATATGCCGGGATATTTCATAAGGCTGTTCCGGATTTAGTACACCGATTGTCCATGGACGGCCATCGGGGTGTTGTCCTATAGCGCGATGTTCTCCCATGTCGATTAATACATGCTTTAATCCACCCTGCCGTAATATTGCGGCGACTTTATCCGTAATGTAGCCTTGGGCAATACCGTTCAGGGTCAGGGCCATTTGCGGTTTGCCAAACGAGATTCTTTCTTTTGTCAGCGTGTAAGCCTGCCAGTCAATACGCTGCGCAATTTGTTCGAGTTCAAGAGTAGCCGGTGCGATTGATGCCGGGTTGCGGTGAAAGTGATTTTTGAGAAAAGCCCATAACGGTTGAATAGTGATATCAAATTTGCCGTCCGTGGCTGCACAGATACTTTTGGCAAATTGAGATAGATCAACGAAATCAGGAGAAGGGCTTGCTAGAAAGCCCTGCCTGTTGAGATGGGAAATTTCAGAATTCGGCAAATAAAGACTGAAGATTTTTTCCAGACGTTGTGCTTCACGAATGGCATCCTGTAACAGCAATTCTCCGTGTTGGCGATCAGGGTGATATATGGTGAGCTGGCTGTCAGCCCCCAACAGATAACCGTTCCAGTGGATGGGTTGGACGGAGGGGGTCGTCGCCTGAGCAGCAAGTGGCGTGCCTGTGCAAAGAGGCAGCAAAGTTGAGGCAGCGAGCATCTTCAGCAGGCGTCGACGGGGGAGGATGGTTGTTTTTTCTGTTCTCATTTCTTGTTCGGTATCACGAAATTACTGTCATGAAAAGAAAATGACATATTTTAGTTGAGAATGAAAATCATTTTTGATATCAAGCTTCGGACGGATAAATTGATAATGATTATTAATATAGAAAAGTTCTAAAGTACGATTAAGTGAGGAAAATAAATGACACGCAAAATGTTAAAGACCGGGGTGGCGACAACAGCATTGGTCTGGGCGTCCATGTCAATGGCGCAGGCCGCAGAAATGCCCACACGTGAACAGATGTGGCAGATGATCCAGCAACAGCAGCAGGAAATTCAGGCCCTGAAAAAAATGATGGGGGCGACAACAAAGTCCTTAGAAGTGAATAGCCAGAAAATTGCAGAAACAGATAGTAAAGTGGAAGCAACCGGTGCGGCCGTAGAGCAGGTTATGGCGGGAGGTGCTAGCGCATCACAGAATAAGACCAGCATAGGTGGTTATGGCGAATTGCATTACAACGGCGGCAAGAAAGGCGATGACCAAATCGATTTTCACCGTTTTGTCCTGTTTTTTGGTCATGAGTTTACCGACCGCATTCGTTTCTTCTCTGAACTGGAAATTGAGCATGCCTTATCCGGAGATGGCAAGCCTGGTGAAGTTGAATTGGAACAGGCCTTTGTCGAATTTGATCTGAATAAACAAACGCAGGCCCGTGCCGGGGTGATGTTGGTACCTGTTGGTATCTTAAATGAAGTGCATGAGCCGAATACATTTTATGGTGTAGAACGCAATAATGTTGAAAAGAACATCATTCCAACCACATGGTGGGAAGCGGGTCTGGGGCTAAGCGGTCAGTTCGGTGAGGGTTTCTCATATGACCTGATGGCGCATTCCGGGTTAAATGTCGGTGACGATTATAAAATCCGTGGAGGCCGCCAGAAAGTGGCAAAGGCCACCGCAGAAGATGGTGCGATCACAGCACGTTTGAAATATACCGGCATTCCCGGCGTGGAATTAGGGGCTACGGCCCAGTATCAGGCTGACCTGCGTCAGGGTCAGGATGCCGATAGTGTCGATGCCACTTTATTTGAGGTACATGCCGATATTGAACGGGAGCTGGGCAATGCAGGGACATTTGGCCTGCGCGCACTTTATGCCCGTTGGGACCTGTCAGGGGCCGGTGCCGAGGCATTGGGACGTGACGAACAGGTTGGTTGGTATGTTGAGCCATCTTATAAAATTAATCTCGGCAATGAAGGGGCCGTTGGGGTCTTCGCGCGTTATAGCCGTTGGGATAATGAAGCCGGCGATAATACGGCCAGTGCCTATCGGCAAACGACCATTGGGGTAAATTATTGGCCGATTGATAATGTGGTCTTTAAACTGGATTATGTGTTTGACGACTTTGATAATGCTGCCAAGGAAGATGACACCATTAATTTGGGTGTTGGTTATCAATTCTAAGGCGGAATTGCGAACATAACGACAAGCGACTTATGCAGGCGGGTGCGCACCCGCCTGCATCACATTTTTCCCGCAGGATAGAGAAGAAATGACGTTAAAGCGGTGCCATAGAAAAATAATCGCCATTGTTTCGGTGATGTTTATTTGTTCTGTATCTTCTGTGGCATTGGCAAATGATATCTTGCAGAGCCCGGCTGATTTCGTGAACCAGTCTTTTGGCGGACAAGCCCCTGCCCCTCAGGTTCTATGGTTGACGCCGGAACGTCAGGCGGAGATCCAGAAGATTATAGGACGTAAACTCGGGGTGCTGAGGATGCGGTACTGGGGACGGGATAATAAAACGGTCTGGATTTTGGACGAGATCGGTAAAGTCCGGCCGATTACAACAGGAATCGTGGTGCAGGCCGATAAAATTGAACAATTAAAGGTATTGATATACCGCGAAAGTCATGGATGGGAAGTGCAACATGACTTTTTTACCAAGCAATTTTACGGTCAACGCTTGACGAGCAGGCAGCAATTAAGCGAGAAAGTGGATGGAATATCCGGAGCGACCCTTTCTGTGAATGCCTTAAGGCGGCAGGCGCGCTTGGCCCTTTTCTTACATGGACACACGCCGTATGGCCGCAAATGATAACAAAACCACACCCTTTGCATCGGTAAAACAGGTCACAATCCGGCGGTTGCATCGTCGTGTGGGCTATGCCATTAGCCTATTTTTACTGTTTCTCGTGGTGACGGGCGTGTTAATGCACCGGAGTACCGATTGGGGCATTGAGGAAGTGCGTTTAGGCAGTAGCTGGCTAACCAGTTGGTACCGGCCTGCCCCTACGGATGGTGTGCAACATTACCAGATCGGCCCGCATTGGCTGAGTAAGGTTGATAATCGCCTCTATCTCAATGGTACAACTATTGATGGCGATGCCGGGGTTAGTGATCATGTGTTGGGCGCGGTGATGGTGGATGATTTTTTTGTGGTTGCAACCGCTGACAGCTTAGTGTTGATGTCACCGGATGGGCAGTTAATCGAAAGAATAGGATTGGCATTATTGCCGGGACGCATGACGGCCATCGGTCAGAATGGCAATCGGGCGGTTATTATTAATACGGCATACGGCCAGTTTGTGGCAGATGCCTCCTTGATGAGCTGGACAGCAATTGCACAGCCCGCCGGTCAGGAGATACTCTGGTCCAGGCCACAGGGTGCCCCTGAAAAGATTACGGCCGATGTCATGGATGCTTATTATGAACAGGGCGTGTTATTGACACAGTTTTTTTATGACGTACATACGGGCCGCATTTTTGGCACACTGGGGGTATGGGTGATGGATGTGACGGCCTTGGGTGTATTATTTCTGTTGGTGAGCGGGTTGTTTCGTATGCGGCCACAGGTGAAGAAAAAGGCGGGATAAAATGGAAACCGGTTTTCCGCATGTGGTGCGTTGCTGTTTAATATTTTTCAGCCTGCTGTTTCTAACAGGGTGCGGCGGTTCACCATCCAAAGGATTGTTGGAAAAATATCAGACAACAGAACAAACGCCAGCGGCGTTTGGTGTTTGTAAGGGATATGGCTGTACGCGATATTTACGTATTAATATGACGGCAGAGGAATGGCAGTCGGTGTTGGCAGCGTTTGACCCTGCACCTGAAGATGCAGCTGCGGAACGCCGTGCTTTGGCGGTGGCCGTGTCGCGCATTGAACAGATTGTCGGGCCGAAAACAAATACCGAAAATGATGCCCCGGGTGCGCAGATTGTCAATCTGAACACGAGTGGTCAAATGGATTGTATTGATGAGGCCTTTAATACAACAACATATTTAAACATGCTGAGCCGGGCCGGCATGTTGCGCTGGCATCGGGTGGGACACCCGTTGCGTCGTGGATATGTTTTTGATGGGTGGCCCCACAATACGGCCACAATCCACGAAAAGAACAGTGATAATGATATAGAAGGGCCCGGCCATTATGTGGTTGATAGCTGGTTCCATGGCAATGGAATTGCCCCGGAAATTGTTCCTGCGTCACAATGGGCGGAGGGATGGTCACCGCAAACGGTCCGGCCCTGATTATTCTTTCTATAGATTCTCGACATCAAATTCGTTGAATTCGAAGTCAGTGGTTTTTGCAACTTCTTCCATGAATTTATGTTCTGCGGCAATGATTGCTTCGTCTTCGCTAGAGGCGGAGACAGTGGTTACCCAATAAAAAGTACCTCGCTTTAGGTCTGCCTGCAGTGTGACCTTATAATCAGCCATGGAATAACCTTTCATTATTTTTGCGGTGCTATTTCTTAACGGTTCTGTTCGCCAGCGGCAATACTCTTCTGCGAAGAACAGCGTGCCAAAATGCTATGCCGATGATATTATAAAATATCATCGGGGATAGACGCATGGCGAGAGAATCCAAAGGTAAGGAAACGGGCCATTTATTGGCTGCGGTGGAGGAAACGTCACTGATTCCACTATACGCGCGGGCGTTGGCCCCCCGCCTTTTCCCGGAAATGGGATTTAGCGACGATGCAGCAGAAGATATTGTCAGTCTATTAGGGCATGACCCGTGGCGGTTTATCCGCACTGACCGGGCAACGGCGCGGGGCATTGTTATGCGCGAACAATGGTTTGACCGCGAATGTCTGGATTTTTTTAATCGCCATCCACATGCACAGGTGCTGAATTTAGGTGCCGGATTGAATACCAACTTCCAGCGTTTATCAGACAGGTATAATGGAGTGATGCCTGACTGGGTAAATGTGGACTTACCACCGGTCATTGCGTTACGCGATAAGTTGCTTCCGGCCCGTGACGATGTGACCAATATGTCTTTGGACCTGTCCAGGCACGGTAGCTTGCGACAATTGCCGTTGCATAGATCATCACCTGTTCTCATTCTGTTGGAAGGGGTGATAATGTATTTGCAGCCTTCCAAAGGCGCGGCATTGATTCGTGATATAGCGGACACATTTTCCACACATCCGCAGAATGTTGAAATATTGCTGGATTACGCCAGTCCTTACCTGGCTATGATGAGCCGCTGGCATCCTTCAATCAGTGAGACGGGGGCGCGGTTTCGCTGGGGGGTGAATGGGGCGCATGAGATTATGCGCATTGCGCCGCAATTGTCGTGTCGAAAAGATGATGACCTTATGCAACAGTGCGGGCTTGCTGGCTGGGGGGTAAGTTCTATGTATCAGATGATGACTCTGGGCAGCAAGGTATACGGCTGTAGCGCGTTTCGCGTTGTTCGGGATTAAAAGGTACAGAGACTAGAAGGGTAACCGGAGCCGGTATGTGGTTCCGGTTCCGGTTTGTTGCTGTCCTCATCGCGTTTAAGCGTGCCGCCGAAGCGACAGATATAATGGTTACGCAACAGGCGAGCATGCCGACATTATAACATATAATGTAAGATAAGGTGATGTCCGATGAAAAGGGGTGGAACGATCACTTTTATTCCACAAGCTTCATGAGTTTCCGGTCAAAATATTTTAGGACATTGGGCAATTCATGTCCCCGCTTTAACACCTGACCCTGCATAGAGAGTATGGCGTAGGCACCCTGCTTATGACGAAGCTGTGGTTGTTTGAGAATTTGGTATTGCGGGCGTTCGCTGGCCCGTTGGAAGGCGGCAAAAGAGGCACGGTCGCGACTGTCTGCGATGGCATAATCACGCCATAGTCCCGCGGCAACCATACGACCATAAATATTTAATATGGCGTTGAGCTCATCACGGGTAAAAAAAACAGTTTCTGGTAGGGTGGCATGGCCGCGGTGGCGGTGTTGCCGGGGGAAATTTGTAACCGATGTATCTTCTCTCATAATCGAAGTTTGGCGATAAAATTGCCTTTAAGCAAGGCTGTGGGCACAAAAAGTCGAAAAAAAGCAGAAATCTTATTCTTGCCAAAGTCTTTGCGTAATCTTGCCGCAATGGGCTGTCATGCTCTGACATATGATAAAGACGTCCCCCCATATAAAGACGTCCCCCATGTCAGTCACAGTGGGAAGCATATACAACCCCTCACACCCGGTTCCCCTGTGGCTGACCCCCTTCTTATCATGTGTATTGCGCAGGTCAGTATTTTGGCCCTTTCATCTGTATTCAGGTCAGGTTTGGATAGAGTGCTATCGTCATTTTAGCCGCTGACCATTTTTATAGATTTATCTAGATATGACGAGACGATTGCCTCTTGATATTCACAGTAAATTTTACATATTCACTGTTGTCTAGTGGACAATTTCATGGCGTTCAAATTGATTGAGGGAGCAAAGAGAACCGATGACGACGGCAGCAGCACAACAAGAAGATAAACGTGGATTTGAGGCGGAGGTCAGCCGCCTGTTACATTTAATGATCCATTCTGTTTATTCGGAGCGGGAGATTTTCCTGAGGGAATTAATCTCAAATGCCTCTGATGCCTGTGATAAGTTGCGTTATGCTGCGATAGCCTCCCCCCAATTGACGCAAGGCGCTGAAGAATTTGCGATCACGATCACAGTGGACGAAGAGGCCAAGACCCTAACGATTGCCGATAACGGTATCGGGATGAATCATGATGATTTGATTAGTCATCTGGGGACGATCGCCCGTTCAGGCACATCTGCCTTTATGGAGAAGCTGAGCGGCGATGATAAGAAAGATGTTTCTTTAATTGGTCAATTTGGTGTCGGGTTTTATTCTGTCTTTATGGTTGCTGATAAAGTGACCGTTACCAGCCGACGGGCAGGTGAGGATCAGGCCTGGTCATGGGTGTCTGACGGCGTGAGCGGATATACGGTAGCCCCGGCGGTTAAAGAGAGGGCAGGAACAGATATTACACTCCATTTGAAAGATGATGCGGAAGAGTTTCTGCAAAGTTATCGCTTACAGACTGTCATCAAAACATATTCAGATCATATTGACCTGCCTATTACTTTGGTCGTGCGGCCGAAAGAGGGGGACGAAAGTTCTGAGCGGGTGAATGAAGGCAAAGCATTATGGGGGCGGCCCAAGTCAGAGGTCAGTGATGAACAATATAAAGAGTTTTATCATCATGTCGCCCATGCCATGGATGACCCGTGGATGACATTGCATTATCGGGCAGAAGGGGTCATTGAATATAGTGTGTTGCTTTTTGTGCCCACAGAACGACCGCACGATTTATTTGACCCTGCCCGGAAGAACCGTGTGAAACTATATGTTAAGCGGGTTTTTATTACGGATGATTGTGAAGATTTACTGCCGGGCTATTTGCGTTTCTTGCGCGGGGTGATTGATAGTCAGGATCTGCCTTTGAATATCAGCCGTGAAATGTTGCAAAACAACCCGGTATTATCACGCATGCAAAAGGCGGTGACGAACCGCATTTTATCTGAATTGGAAAAGAAGGCAGAAAAAGAACCCGAGGCGTATCAGCAGTTTTGGGATGTATTCGGCAGTGTCTTGAAAGAAGGCATTTATGAGGATTTTGATCGTCGTGACCAATTATTAAAATTGGCCCGCTTCAAATCTTCGGCCGAAGAAGGCTGGAGCAGCTTGTCTGATTATGTGGGGCGCATGGGCGACGAACAAAACAGCATATACTATATCACAGGGGATAGTGCACAGGCCGTTGCCCGCAGTCCACAATTAGAAGGCTACCGGGCCCGTGGGATTGAAGTTCTATATTTAACGGACCCTGTGGATGACTTTTGGTTGTCGATGGTCCCGGAATTTGAAGGGAAGGCCCTTAAATCTGTGACCAAGGGGACAGCGGATTTATCATCGGACGATGAGAAAGACGGGGACACAGAAAAAAAGGATGAAGGATCTAAACATAGTCCGGAGATTGAGGCCTTCATCAATGTTTTACGGCAAGTTTTGGGCGATAAAGTCAAAGACGTCAAAACATCTACGCGGTTAGTGGAAAGTGCCGTCTGCTTGGTGGCGGATGAAAACGGCATGGACATGCATCTTCAGCGCGTTCTACAACAACACCAACAAGCAACCCTCCCGCAATCCCACATTTTGGAAATTAATCCGGGCCACCCTCTCATTTTAGGGCTGGCGAGCAAAGCGATGTCGGAAAATGCGCTGACGGATTTGGAAGATGCAGGGATGTTGTTATTCGATCAGGCCCGTATTATGGAAGGGGAGCATCCTGAAGATCCCATCGCGTTTGCACAGCGTTTATCGGCATTGATGTTACAAGCCTCTTCATAATGTCTTCTATATCTTAAGAAGATGTCTGCGGAGAACCGGGATTTTCCATAAAAAGAAGGGTGTTATGACGCCCTTCTTTTTTTCTGCAATTACAACGAAATCAGCACATAAAGTAACCTGTTATTCATAGTTTGGGCGTAGCCTGCTTTTGGGGAATGGGTGAGGATTGTTGGCTCAGGCTGTCGGTATTGGGGGATGGCAGCGGGGGCAACGTGATAATGTAAGGAACACACGTGCGCGATAGAGGTCATAAAACACTTCCCATTCGGGAGTCTATTCGCGAAAGCTATGTTTTCTTCAGCAGCCACTTTCTGCATTTCTTAAGATTAGCAACGCCCATATTATTGCTGTGGATTATTGTTGATATATTCGAAGTGTATATTGAACAAAGTCGAGGGGTACGCCCTGACCTGAATTTCATTATCAGTTTTCTGTCTGCGGGGTTCTCATTAGTTTGGTACCGGTTGTTTATTTCCGGGCCAGAAGATGCGACCTATTGGGGCATGCTTACACACCATTTTCGGGGGCGTTCGAAATCATCAGCAATGGCAGTGTTCAGGAGTGTTACCCGGTTGATTTTATTGACCGTGGCGATATTGGTGCCGACCTTGTTGTTGTCGATCATGCTCATGTTATTTCTGACCCGGCAGGGTGCTATTATGACACCGGAATTGATCCGGCAGATGGTTTTTTTAGCGATGGGCGTGGCGTTTCTGTTGTTGTCCCCTGTCCTGGCGCGTATTTCTCTTTATACGGTGAGCTTTGTCTTGGGGCGAAAGTCGTTACAAATGCGTGATGTCTGGCGACAAACCCGCGGGTATACATTGCCCTTATGGGGTATTCTGATGCGGGCTTTTCTACCCTATGCCCTTTTAGTGCGCTATTCAGAACCATTGCTAGAACACCTCTCTTTGCAGTGGGGCCTTACAGGTTTTGGGCAGGCGGCCTTTATTACCTTACCTGTGGCATTCTTATCTTTAATGATGTTGGCGATCATGGTGGGGGCTAATGCGGAAGCCTTTAGAAAGCTGATCGGTATGCGTGAAGGGGATGCCCCGCATAGGCCAACGGCGGGACCAAAGAGGACGGCAGAGACCGCCTTTTGATCATAGAAAAGCATGTCTGGACGCCCGTATGCTCTGGTGATCAGAGGGTCTTGGTCAGTTCATAGTTTTCCAGTGTGGTGCCGCGCCGTTTTACAGAATGGGGCGCCACAAGGTGAAAGTCATGGGCCTTAAAAAAAGGCAGGGCGGTGAGGCTCGCCATGGTGCGCAATTGGCGGTGGCCTTCTTTGCGGGCATATTGGCAGAGAGCCTCCAGAAGCAAAGAGCCGATACCCCGGCGGATATAGTCCGTATGGACAAACAGCATATCCAGAAAGTCCATATCGGATAGACTGCCAAAGCCGATGATTTTGCCATTTTTATCTTCTGCAACCAGTGTCTGACCAGCACTGAGGCGCATACGCCATAAAGCAGGATCCTGATTGGGGGGTGCCCAGGCATCGATTTGTTCTGCAGTGTAATCCATCACATTAACGCTGTGCACTGTTGTATGAAACAGTTGCATCAGGGTTTTGGTGTCGGATGTCACATAGGGGCGCAAGCGCATGTTGTTTATCTGCCTAGAGCGAATATGCGCTATCCTAGAGGTCTTTCCCTATGAAAGGCAAGGGCAGAGAGGAAAGTTTCACAAAAATGCAAGTAAAGGACGTTCCCGCTTTTTGGACATGGAAAAATATCGATCAAAAGTAAGAAAAAGGCCGGGTAAAAACCCGGCCTTTTGTAGAAGATGATGTTGGCGTTATTAAGCGGCCAAGTTACGTAAAACGTAATGCAGGATACCGCCATTACGGTAGTATTCGACCTCATTGGCTGTATCAATACGACATAACAGCATGATGTCTTTTGTGCTGCCGTCTGCATAAGTGATCTTACAAGCAACATCCTGGCGCGGTGTGATGCCATCAGCGATACCTGTGATGTCAAAAGTTTCCGTACCGACCAGATTGAGGCTTTCACGGTTTTGACCATCTTTGAAGCACAGTGGCAGAACGCCCATGCCGACCAGGTTAGAGCGGTGGATACGTTCAAAGCTTTCCGTAATCACGGCTTTCACGCCCAGCAGATTGGTGCCTTTGGCAGCCCAGTCACGGGAAGACCCTGTGCCATACTCTTTACCGCCGACAACAACCAGGTTCACACCGTCTTGCTGATAGCGCATGGAGGCGTCGTAGATGCTGGTCACGTCACCGGATGGGTAATGTGTTGTCCAGCCACCTTCTGTGCCAGGGGCCATCAGGTTACGCAGGCGGATGTTGGCGAATGTACCGCGCATCATGATTTCGTGGTTACCACGACGTGAGCCGTAGGAGTTAAAGTCTGCTTCAGCCACGCCTTTGTCTGCCAGATATTTACCAGCGGGGCTATCGGCCTTGATCGCGCCGGCAGGGGAAATGTGGTCGGTTGTGATACTGTCACCCAGCAGCGCCAACGGGCGTGCATTTGTGATGTTCGCAAAACCACCTGTGGCTTCTTTGCTCATGCCCTGGAAGTATGGTGGGTGTTGCACATAGGTAGAATTGCTATCCCATTTGTATGTTTCACCTTCGGCCACCTCGATGGCTTGCCATTGTTCGGTGCCGGCAAAAACATCGCTATAACGGTCGATGAACATCTCACGGTTGAGAGAGGCGTTCACGGCTGCTTCCACTTCGGCATTAGAAGGCCAGATGTCCTTCAGGTAGACGTCATTGCCGTCTTTGTCCTGCCCAAGGGGTTCCTTGGTGATGTCCAGTGTCATTGTGCCAGCAATAGCGTAAGCGACAACAAGCGGCGGTGAGGCCAGATAGTTAGCTTTCACATCCTGCGAGACACGACCTTCGAAGTTACGGTTACCGGACAGTACAGAAGTACATACCAGATCGTTGCCGTTGATGGACTGTGAAATCGGAGCTGCCAGCGGACCGGAATTCCCGATACATGTGGTACAACCATAACCCACCAGGTTGAAGCCCAGTGCGTCAAGATGTTCCTGCAGACCCGCTTTAACCAGGTAGTCTGTCACAACCTGTGATCCGGGGGCCAGTGAAGCCTTCACCCATGGTTTGCGGTTCAAACCCAGTTCGTTGGCTTTCTTTGCCACCAGACCTGCGGCAACGAGAACGCCCGGGTTGGATGTGTTGGTGCATGAGGTGATCGCGGCGATCACAACATCGCCATGACGGATGGGGAAGTCTTCGCCTTCAACGTGATATTCCTGCCCTTTTTCGGACAGTTTATCAAAACCACCGAGGACGGTATCAAAGGCGGGTGCTGCGTCTTTCAAGGCAACGCGGTCTTGTGGGCGTTTTGGACCCGCAAGATTTGGTTCAACAGTGGAAATGTCCAGAGACAGTGTTGTTGTGTACACAGGCTCGGCAGAGTTGGCATCGCGCCACATGCCTTGCTCTTTCGCGTAAGCCTCGACGAGGCTGATTGTTTCCTCATCACGACCGGTTAACTGCAGGAAGTCCAGTGTTTGCTGGGAGACTGGGAAGAAACCACATGTCGCACCGTATTCTGGTGCCATGTTGGCGATTGTTGCCTGGTCAGCCAGGCTTAATTCATCCAGGCCTTCGCCGTAGAATTCAACGAATTTACCAACAACGCCCAGTTCACGCAGCATTTCAACAATGCGCAGTACCAGGTCAGTCGCGGTGATGCCTTCTTGCAGCTTGCCAGTTAGTTTGAAGCCAACAACTTCAGGGATCAGCATGGAAACTGGCTGGCCCAGCATGGCGGCTTCGGCTTCGATGCCACCGACACCCCAACCGAGAACGGCCAGACCATTAATCATTGTGGTGTGGCTGTCTGTCCCGACACAGGTGTCAGGATAAGCAACTGTGCGGCCATCCACATCTGCAGTCCAAACGGTTTTAGCGATATATTCCAGGTTCACCTGGTGGCAGATACCAGTCCCAGGAGGAACAGCAGAGAAGTTATCGAAGCTGCCCTGACCCCATTTCAGGAATTGGTAACGTTCTGCGTTACGTTCCATTTCCAGATCAACATTTTCCTTAAAGGCTGTGGCGGTACCTGCTTTATCAACCATAACAGAATGGTCAATGACCAGATCAACCGGGCTGAGCGGGTTAATTTTCTGTGCGTCGCCGCCCATGTCTTTCATGGCGTTACGCATGGCAGCCAGATCAACAACGGCGGGAACGCCAGTGAAATCCTGCATCAAGACACGCGCAGGGCGATATTGAATTTCCCGGGCATCTTTACCACGGTTCTGTTGCCAGTCGACGATGGCTTGCACGTCTTCAGTGCTTACGGTCAGGCCGCCATCTTCATAACGCAGAAGGTTTTCTAACAGCACTTTCAATGTGTAAGGGAGACGGGATACATCGCCAAGTTTCTCTGCCGCTGCGGCTAGTGAGAAATAATCATACTCTTTCCCGCCAACGGTAAGTGTACGGCGGGCGTTTAGGCTGTCTTGACCTACTGATGCCACGATGGTGTCTCCTTCAGTATTGCGTGTGTGAATGTAACCATATCTTCCCGTAGTGATAAGATATATCCAGCGATAGCATTTTACGGGATTTCTGCTGGCTTTCTGCCCGAAAACGACTCTTTTCTCAAGGGAAAAAGCGTATCAACACGGAAATTGTCAAGCAAACGATAAATATATATGTCTTTTGTACAGTTTTAGGGGGGTGCGTAATGAAATTGTCATAATGGGTTTCGGTTTTATTTACCCTTTTTATATAGGCTGTTTTCCAGAAAAAGCGCATTGCTCCGAACGGTGATTCAGGTGAAGTGCTTTAGAATATTTGGGGGAAGTGAGCCGTTGATGTAATGCAGGTTTTTGTCGATAACATACAAACAGTTAGTAACGATGCGGAAGAAACATCTGCGGTTGCTAATAATGTGTTGCAAAGTGCCAATCGCATGGCGGAAGATTCGGGTAAATTACGTCATGCTGTGGAAAGCTTTATTTCCGAAGTGAAGGCTATCTAACGCGCCCTGTCTTTACCCGCGCTGTCGGGTGGTGTTAAAAAAACAGGGGGACGGTAAAACCGTCCCCCTGTTTTTTTATAATGGCGATGTTGCTAGTCGGCCTTAAATTCCAGCAACAGATCCTTTGTATCGACCTGTTGGCCGGCTTCGACCACGACACGGCCGACAACAGCATCCCGTTCCGCACGGACGGCGGTGACCATCTTCATGGCTTCGATGCTGAGCAAGGTGTCTCCTGCCTTGACTTCCTGACCGCTGATGACATTCACGGCAGAGACCAGTCCGGGCATTGGGGCCCCCAAATGGTTTTCATTATGAGGGTCAGCTTTTTCATGTTTGACCAGATCCTGCTGTACGTCCATGTCTTTCACACGCACAGAGCGAGGCTGAACGTTCAGTTCAAAGAAGATATGGCGTTCGCCTTCGTCATTGATTTCTGAAACAGCCAGGAAGCGGATGATGCTTTCAACGCCTTTGGCCAGAGTGACGGTGATTTCATCTCCGGGCTGCATCCCATAGAAATAGGCACTGGTCGGCAATAATGAGACGTTACCATATTCCTTGCGATGGGCGACATAGTCCAAAAAGACCTGCGGATACATTAGATATGACGCCAGATCATAATCTGTGACCTCATCGCCAATTTTATCAGCCAATTCGGCGCGAATAGCATCCAGATCAGCCGCCGGCAGGATGCTGCCAGGGCGAACGCTATAGGGAGCTTCATCACCCAATACTTTTTTCTGGAGTGTCGCGGGGAAGCCAGCCGGAGGTTGCCCCAACTCCCCACGGAAGAAGGACACAACTGAATCCGGGAAGGCGACTTCATGATCGGGATCTTCTACCTGTTCACGGGTCAGGTCGCTGGTAACCATCATCAGCGCCATGTCACCGACAACTTTGGAGGACGGTGTTACTTTGACAATATTACCAAACATATCATTCACATCGGCATAAGCACGGGCCACATCCGGCCAGTGATGTTCAATGCCCAATGAGCGCGCCTGTTGACGTAAATTCGTATATTGACCGCCGGGCATGCCATGCAGATAGACATCGGATGTGCCGGAACGAATATCGCTTTCAAACGCCGCGTAATTTGCCCGGGCCTGTTCCCAGTAGAAGCTGGCGGTGCGGATAGCATCCAGATCAAGACCAGTGTCTTTATCGGTATTTTTCAGCCCGGCAACAATGGAGCCCAGATTCGGCTGTGCCGTCAGGCCGGACATGCTGTCCATAGCGGCATCAAAAGCGTCTACCCCCGCATTGACGGCGGCCATGACAGAGGCTGATGAAACGCCGCTGGTATCATGGGTGTGGAAGTGGATGGGCAGATCAACGGCTTCTTTCAGGGTGGACACCAATTTATACGCGGCCGGGGCCTTACAGAGGCCGGCCATATCTTTAATGCCCAGAATATGTGCGCCTGCCGCTTCCAGCTCCTGGGCCATTTTTACATAGTAATCAAGCGTGTATTGGCCTTCTTTGGGGTCCAAAAGGTCGCCAGTGTAGCAAATGGCCGCTTCGACCAGTTTTCCGGTCTCCCCGGCGGCATCAATCGCCACTTTCATATTTTCGGTCCAGTTCAGGCTGTCGAAAATACGGAAGATATCAACACCGGCATCAGCGGCTTTATGGGTGAAATAACGCACCACATTGTCCGGATAGTTGGTGTAACCAACGCCATTAGAGGCCCGCAGCAGCATTTGATGCAGAATGTTTGGCATAGCATCAGCCAGATTGGCAAGGCGTTCCCATGGGTCTTCTTTCAGGAAGCGCATGGCGACATCAAATGTGGCCCCGCCCCAGTCTTCTACAGACAAGAGGTTGTGAAGGTTGCGGGCGTAAAACGGGGCGATGCGTTGCAGGTCCCGGCTGCGCATGCGGGTTGCGATCAAAGATTGATGCGCGTCCCGGAACGAGGTGTCTGTCACCAACGGCTGGCTTTGTGCCTTCATCCAATCCGCAAAACCTTTGGCACCGAGAGATTGTAATTTCTGGCGCGTGCCGTCAGGAATATTATTATGGGTGAGGCGGGGGGTTTTGGCCTCTTCCAGACGGGTCGGGCGTGGACGATTTTTGACTTCGGGGTTCCCATTGACAATGATATCGCCGATATAGTGCAACAATTTCGTTGTCATGCCCCGGCGGGTTGCCAGATCGAAAAGTTCTGGCGTTTCATCCACAAAGCGGGTTGTGTATTGGTGAGACAGGAATTTTTCGTGGGCGAGCAGACCACGTAAAAACTGGACATTTGTTTCAATGCCGCGAATGCGAAACTCTGATAACGCCCGGTTCATCCGGCTGATGGCTTCGGCCTCACTGTGACCGCTGGCGGTGACCTTCACCAATAAACTGTCGTAAAAACGGGTGATGACCGCCCCTGAATAAGCTGTTCCGGCATCAAGACGGATACCTGGCCCGGCGGGTGAGCGATAGGTAATGATTTTCCCGTAATCAGGGATGAAATTATTTGTGGGGTCTTCGGTTGTGATGCGGCATTGCAGCGCATGCCCGTTCATTTTGATGTCGTCTTGCAGCGGAACACCGACTTCATCTGTGCCGATTTTACCGCCCCCGGCGATGATAATTTGGGCTTTGACGATATCCAGTCCGGTTACCTGTTCGGTAACTGTATGTTCCACCTGGATACGGGGGTTGACTTCGATGAAGTAATATTTGCCGGTCTTCGCGTCTTGCAGGAATTCCACAGTACCCGCATTAACATAATTTGCCTTCCGGCCGAGCTGTGTCGCAGAAGCGCAGATTTGCTGACGTTGTTCTTCGTTCAGGTAAGGGGCCGGGGCGCGTTCCACGACCTTTTGGTGGCGACGCTGTACACTACAATCCCGTTCAAACAGGTGAACCAATTGCCCGTGGGTATCGCCGAGAATCTGCACTTCCACGTGACGGGCGGTGTCGATTTTCTTTTCAAGATAGACTTCGTTATTCCCAAAGGCGGCTCCGGCCTCGCGGCGGGCTGCCTCCACGTTTTCCAACAGGTCCGCTTCGTTATCAACCGCACGCATTCCGCGGCCACCGCCGCCCCAGCTGGCTTTAATCATGACGGGGTAGCCAATATCTGCCGCCAGTTTTTTGATTTCTTCACCATCGTCAGGTAGTGCAGAGGTGGCAGGAATCACAGGGACATCCGCACTTATCGCCAAATTACGGGCACTCACTTTGTTACTGAGTGACCGCATGGTTTCGGGGCTTGGGCCGATAAAGTTCAGCCCGTTTTGCGCACATAGTTCAGCAAAATCCGGGTTTTCGGATAAGAAGCCATAGCCGGGATGGATGGCGTCAACATCTGCTTCTTTCGCAATACGTAGGATGTCTTCAATATCAAGATATGCTTCAACCGGGCCTTTGCCTTCGCCTACCTGGTAGGCCTCGTTTGCTTTGAACCGGTGCAGAGAAAGGCGGTCTTCATGTGCGTAAATCGCTACGGATGTAATACCAAGCTCATGACAGGCGCGAAATACACGAATTGCGATTTCCCCCCTGTTAGCGACCAGGATTTTCTTAATTGGTTTTACTGCTGACATGATATTTCTGTCGTCCTTAACATTGGGTACATAAGTCACGCAGATTCTTTATGATCTGCTGTAATTTGTATTTTTTACTTATAAATTTGTGTTTTTTGAAAATAATCAGTCTCGATGTCATTTCAAACACTATGAAATTAAGATGGCAATTCACATGACTTGTGTCAACGTTGAGTTAGTGCAGTTTTTGAGAGAAGATGTGCGACTTCGATAATCTGGCTAGAAAATTCATATTTCAGACAAGGAAACGGTATCGTGCTGATGATACGGCGGTGATTTAAGCGGGGATTTAGAAGACTGTCTTATCGAGTATAAATGATCCTGAAAGGCATAAAATATTTCGGCCCCAGGTCTGAAGATGTTATAGCTGTGGCGGATTGAAAATGACGGACGATAGATGCTGATACAGCAATTTCAGGGACATGGCCTTTCTTGCGTGCGGGGAGAACGATTGCTTTTTGCAAAGCTGGCGTTTCAAGTGCGGGCGGGACAGCTATTGATCCTCAAGGGCCGCAATGGCGCGGGAAAGTCCAGCCTTTTGCGCATGATGGCGGGTTTTCTGGCCCCTTACAGTGGTCATTTTTCCCTTGATGATGTCACGAATGACCAGGACCGCGATTTCTTTCGACAATCTATACAGTATCTGGGACATAAAGAAGGATTGAAAAGCGACCTGACGGTTACTGAAAATCTTAAATTCTGGGCATCCCTCAATGGGGTTCCAACAGCGGGTGAACGCATCCAACAGGCCATGACCCAATTACATATTCATGATTTGGCGGACTTGCCCGTGCGTTATTTATCAAGCGGGCAGACACGCCGGACATCATTGGCACGATTGCTGTTGCGCGATGATGTACCCATATGGCTTTTGGATGAACCCGTTGTGGGTTTGGATCATGATAGCCGGGATGTCCTCGCAACGATCATGCAATCGCATTTACAAAGACAGGGTATCATTGTTGCGGCAACTCATCAGGATCTGGGTTTGAAAAATGTACAGATGTGTGAAGTACAGTTAGATGAATTTGTCACGGCCCCTCTGATAGAGGAGGGCGTATGACGGCCTTTTTTTCCATTATCTTGCGCGATTGCCGCCTGTCATGGCGGCAGGGGGCATCATCAGGCATGTCAGTCGCCTTTTTTATTATTGTTGTGAGTTTATTTCCGCTGGGCATAGGGCCGGAAGCCAACATTCTGTCACGGGTGAGCGTTGGCGTGATCTGGGTGGCGGCCCTGTTAGCGTGCCTTTTGTCGTTGGACCGTTTGTTTCAGGCTGATTATGAAGATGGCAGCCTGGATCAACTTGTTTTATCTGTGATGCCGCTGGAAATGACGGTGTTGGCAAAATCTATCGCCCATTGGATGACAACGGCACTGCCGTTAATTGTGATCGCCCCGCTTTTATCTGTTTTTATGAATATGCCTGCAGAGGGGATGTGGCCGCTGTTATCTGCCATGTTAATCGGGACCCCGGGACTTAGTTTTATCGGTTCCATTGGTGCGGGACTCACATTATCACTACGCAGAGGCGGGGTCCTGCTGTCATTGCTGGTTTTACCGTTATATATTCCATTTTTAATATTTGGTGTGATGGCGGTTGATGCTGCCATTGGGGGATTTGAGCCTGCACCACATTTAATGATATTAGGGGCCTTTACGTTAACATCGATGGTGCTGGCCCCATGGGCGGCCGCCGCCGCATTGCGTCTGGGGCTGGAGTAAGGGGGCCTCATCACAGCGTCGGTTATTAAGAGCGGGGTTTGTGACTTGATTAGGATATAAGGACAGGGTACACCACTGCCATGCATAAGTTTGCTAATCCTGCACGTTTTATACGCCTCAGCGATTTGCTGTTGCCGTGGCTCATGGCCGTAACGGTTATCCTGCTGACGGGAGGGCTGTATATGGTCTTTTTTGCCTCACCGGATGATTACCAGCAAGGGGCTACCGTACGCATTATGTATGTGCACGTTCCCGCAGCCTATATGGCGATGCTTGGCTATAGTGTTATGGCGGTGGCCAGTGCATCAAGCTTAATCTGGAAACACCCTCTGGCGGACCAGATTGCGCGGGCAGCGGCCCCGATCGGTGCGGCCTTTACCCTTATCGCCCTTATCACGGGGAGTCTTTGGGGGCGGCCGATGTGGGGAACATGGTGGGTGTGGGATGCGCGTTTAACGTCTGTGTTGATTTTACTATTTCTGTATCTTGGTTACATGGCACTTTGGGAGGCAATCGAAGACCCTATAAAAGCCGCCAAAGCCTGCGCGATTTTAGCACTGGTGGGGTTTGTGAATGTGCCGATAATTAAATTTTCGGTAGACTGGTGGAACACACTACACCAACCGGCGTCGCTCTTCAAAATGGGAGGATCGAGTATTCATCCGGAGATGCTCTGGCCTTTGTTATTAATGATCGGCGCGTTTAAGGCTTATTTCTTCGTGATTTTATTATGGCGTGTGAAAACGTTATTGATCGGGCGTAAAATTAGGGCGTTGCGTATGGCCCAGTTGGGAGACAATTAGGATGGAGACATTCTTTGCCATGGGTGGATACGGTGTGTATATCTGGCCAGCCTATGCCGTGAGCCTGGGTCTGCTTTTGGTGCTGGCCTGGCAAAGTTGGCGACGCATGCGCCAGGGTCAGCGGTTGCTCGAAAAACTAGAAGCACAAAACCCGCGCCGTCGACGCGGTGGGCATGTCACCACGTCAGGGGATGTGGGATGAGCTTGTCTTCGGTTAGCGCACGTAAACGCCGCCGTTTATATATGGTGGTCGGGGGATTGGCCGTGCTGGGGGTTGCGGTGGCTTTAGTCCTGACGGCGTTGGAAGAAAATATTGTCTTTTTTTATGGACCCAGCGAGGTGAAAGAAAAGCAATTGCCGATGGGGCAGCGGTTCCGTTTGGGCGGACTTGTGGAGGACGGCAGTTATAAGATGTTACCCGATGGCATTACCCACGCCTTTGCGATTACGGACGGGGCAGAAGCTGTGCAGGTATACTATAAAGGATTATTGCCGGACTTATTTCGCGAAGGGCAGGGCGTGGTCACAGAAGGTACCTTGCGTCCAGATGAGGTTTTTATGGCGACTGAGGTGTTGGCCAAACATGACGAAAACTATATGCCCAAGGAAGTGGCAGAGGCCCTGAAAAAAGCGGGTACGTGGCAAGGTGACGGCCATGGCGTGTCTGGTTCCGGTGACACGCCGGAAAAAGGCGAAGGTGAGGCAGTTTTCAAAGGACAATGATGACAGTAGAGATCGGTCATTTTTCGCTTATTCTGGCTTTCGCCCTTGCGGTCATTCAGGGTAGTTTGCCGTTGTGGGGGGCGGTGCGATCTGATCGGCGGCTCATGACGGTGGCGTCTGGTGCGGCTATCGGGCAATTGTTATTCGTTGTGATTTCTTTTTTATGTCTGATGAATGCCTATATTGTCTCAGACTTTTCCGTCTTAAATGTTGTGGCAAATTCCCATTCCCAAAAGCCCTTGCTGTACAAAATATCAGGGGTTTGGGGTAATCACGAAGGATCGCTGCTGTTATGGGTGCTGATTTTGGCACTTTTCGGTGCAGCGGTGGCCCTATGGGGGCGCAATTTACCCCTATCCTTCAAAGCCCGTGTGTTAGGGGTGCAGGCTTTGATTGCGACCGGGTTTTATTTATTCATCTTGCTGACGTCGAACCCTTTTGAGCGTGTTTTTCCGGTGCCGTTAGAAGGGCGAGGGTTAAATCCATTGTTACAGGACCCCGGCCTGGCTTTTCACCCTCCCTTTTTGTATTTGGGGTATGTGGGATTATCTATCGCCTTTTCTTTTGCGGTGGCGGCACTGATCGAAGGACGTGTGGACCCGGTATGGGCGCGGTGGGTTCGGCCATGGACATTGGCCGCATGGGTTTTTCTGACCATTGGTATCGCGTTAGGATCATGGTGGGCCTATTATGAATTAGGCTGGGGCGGATGGTGGTTCTGGGACCCGGTGGAGAATGCCTCCTTTATGCCCTGGCTGGTGGCAACCGCATTATTGCATTCCGCGATCGTGGTGGAAAAACGCGACAGTCTTAAAAGCTGGACGGTATTACTGGCGATTATTGCTTTTTCTTTCAGTTTATTGGGGACGTTTTTAGTGCGTTCAGGGGTGTTGACATCTGTTCATGCCTTTGCAACGGACCCGGAACGCGGGGTGTTTATCCTTATTTTTCTTTGCCTCGTGATCGGGGGCAGCCTGACACTTTATGCTCTTAAATCAGGGCAATTGCAGCCTGGCGGTTTGTTTGCGCCGTTTAGTCGTGAAGGGGCATTGGTTTTCAATAACTTGCTCCTTTCCGTAAGCACGGCCACGGTGTTGCTGGGCACGTTATATCCGTTGTTTTTGGATGCGGTGACGGGTGATAAGGTTTCGGTCGGACCTCCTTATTTTAACGGCACGTTTATTCCGTTAATGATCCCTTTGGTCATTGCCATGGGCGTGGCCCCACATTTAAGTTGGAAGCGTGCTGACGTGGGGGCGGTATGGGGGCGGTTGCGTGTGGTTAGTGTCCTGTCAGTGATAGCGGCCCTTGTGACAGCCTATCTTAATAGTAAAGGCCCGGTGATGGCCGTGGCGGGCGTGGGGCTAGGTGTGTGGCTGCTTCTGGCAACGCTTCAGGACTTTTTCGCAAAACTAAGATTGACATCATTGCGTGCAGAAAGTGGCGGGCTGCAGGGTGCTGCCAAACGGGTACGGCATCTGCCTAAATCCGTTTGGGGGATGACCTTTGCTCATGGTGGAATGGCAATCCTGATTTTAGGTGTTACGGCGTCCAGTAGCTGGCAAACCGAAGTGCTGGATATCGTCAAGCCGGGTGATGTCCTTCATGTTGCGGGTTATGATTTTACATTTACAGGGGTAGAGCCTGTCGCTGGACCGAATTACACGGCCCTGCGGGGGCATATTCAGGTCACGAAAAATGGGGTGGCTGTTAAGGCGTTGCAGCCAGAAAGCCGTACATATTTTAATCCGCCGATGGAAACCACAGAAGCAGCCATTCATTCAATGCCCGGCGGCGATTTATTTGCTGTTGTGGGTGAGCGACAGACCCGTGGTGAGGCGGAAGGTGACCGTTGGGCTGTGAGATTATATCACAAACCCCTGCTGCCGTGGTTATGGGCTGGTGCTGCGTTAATGGTGCTGGGGGGGCTGGTTTCTCTGACAGATCGCCGTCTTCGGGTGGGGGCACCGAAAAAGCGCATGGGGCACCACGGAGGGACGAATGCGCATTAAAGCACTCTTACCATTATTGCTTTTCCTGATATTGGCCGTGGCATTGGGCATTGGCCTGACTTTAAAACCACGTGAAATACCGTCTGCTCTTTTGGAAAAACCCGTGCCCGCGTTTTCCCTGCCAAACCTTGAGGGCAGTGCAGATCATTTTACAGATGAAGACTTGCGGCAGGGACAGGTGACGGTGGTTAATGTTTTTGCCTCATGGTGTGCGCCGTGTCGTGTGGAACACCCCTATCTTACGGCGTTGGCGCAGGATCATGATGTGGCACTGTATGGTATCAATTACAAAGACAAACCTGCTGATGCACAGCGGTTTCTGTCAAAACTGGGAAATCCGTATCTGAAAATTGGGGCGGATGTAAACGGACGTGTTGGTATTGATTGGGGCGTGTATGGGGTGCCGGAAACATTTGTCATCGATGGTCATGGTGGCATCGTTTACAAACATATCGGCCCGATAAATACAGGCGATGTGGAAGCAAAAATCCTGCCCATGATTGAAAAAGCACGCCATAGAACCGCGAAGGTACAGGACCAATGATACGATATTCTGCGTGGGTATCTTCAGTATTTAATCCGGTTATCGTGGGGGTGTTGTTGTGTGTGGTCGTCGGCGGGGCGCATATGGCCCATGCAGTGGCTGTTGATGAAGGTCGTCTGGCTGACCCCGCCCTGGAAGCCAAAGCCCAGCGTGTGATGAAAGAGTTGCGCTGTCTGGTTTGTCAAAATCAGGCCATTAATGAATCAAATGCACCATTGGCAACAGATTTACGACAAATTGTCCGGGAACGTATTGCCGCCGGGGACAATGAAGCGGAGATCAAGGAGTTTATGGTCGCCCGTTATGGTGACTGGGTTTTGTTACAGCCTCCGTTTAAAACCAGCACAGTTTTATTGTGGATAGGACCATTATTACTGGCTGTAGGGGGTGGAATCATATTACTGATTTTTTATCGCCAGCGGTCAAATGTGGCAGACGTGCCGACACTCACAGAGGCAGAAACAGCACGTGTCGCGGAATTGATGGCGGCCTCCGTTGACGATGTTAAAGATGACGGGGGGAGCAGGTCATGATTTGGCTGGTGCTGGGCGTGATGTTTATAGGGGCAGTGTCATGTGTGCTCTGGAGCGTTCGTGGGCACCGTGAATTAGATCAATTGGAAGCCCGCGAAACGGATATTTATCGTGACCAGCTAGAGGAGGTGGATCGGGATCTGCATCAAGGGCTGATCGGTGAAGCCGAGGCAGCACAGGCCCGCATTGAAATTAAGCGCCGGTTATTACGGGCTGCTGCGTCTGACGCGCCTGCGGTGCAGACGGATACAGAGGGCACGCTCACTGAAACAAAGCCCATGGTCCCTGAAACAAAGCTCATGGCCCCGATGGGCTTTACCATATTGATCGTGTTTATCATGTTGGGGGTTTCTTCCCTATATTTCACGTTGGGTCGTCCAGACATGACGGATTTTCGCCGCGTGGGTCAGGCAGAGGACGTTGCGCAGAAGAGAGAAAATCGCGAGGCAGCAGGCTCACCTATGCCAAGTAATGAAGAATTGATTTCGCGGCTGCAAGATAGGCTGGCCCGTCATCCGGAGGAGGTAAAGGGTTGGGTGTACCTGGGCCGCTTGCAAGGTCAAATTGGCCAGCATTATGAAGCGGCAAAGGCTTTTGCTGTCGCCGCAAGGCTTGCGCCAGAAGAGGGTGACGTGCAGGTGATGTATGCCGAAAGTCTGATGATTTTATCCGGTGGGACAATCAGCCCGGCAATTAAACTGGTTCTTGATCGCGGCGTGCAGGCAGCCCCGGGCCATCCGGGTATCGAATATTATCTGGGATTGGCCGCTTATCAGAGCGGTGATAAAGAGGCCGCGTTAGCCCGTTGGCAAGCGTTGCTCCGGTCTGCCCCTGCCGAGGCCGGGTGGGTAGAGCAGGTCCGTCGTCGTGCAGACAATCTTTTACGTGAGTTAGGGCGTACGACAAATGAGATTGAAGCGATGTCAGGGGCAGCGGGGATGGCCCCGCCACTGGATCCTGAGCAGGTAGATGATGTGTCACGTTTGTCACAGACAGAACAGATGAACATGATCCGCGGCATGGTCGCACAATTGGCAGACCGACTAGAGCGGGAGCCGGAGGACATGGAAGGATGGCTTCGTCTGGGGCGGGCCTATTTGGTTTTGGGGGAAAAGGATAAGGCCGTAAAGGCGTATGAACGGGCCTTACCCCTTGTGCCGGAGGAGTTGCGCGGCGCATTGGAAAAACAGGTAGATATTTTACGGGGTTCCCCTTAAAATAACAGACCCGTCACAGAATCGTGACCGGTGATTCCAGAAAAGAATGTTATAATATTGACGCATGGACCATGGATCTTATTTATAAGATATGGCGTATGTTAGTATAACGAATGAGAATAAGTGAGTTATCGGGATGAAAGTATCATCCAATCCACAGCTTTTTCAGACGATATCTGCGTTTGCAGATGCAAAAAGGGTGCAGGAACAGGCCCTTCAGGAACGTCGTCCGGATCAGCAGCAAAAGACAGATAAGCAGGTCGAGGCCAGAGAGCTGCTTAAGCAAGACCTTATTCGCCAAAATCGTGATGCGGTTCAAAAAACGCAGGAAACATTACGCCAGCAACGAATAGAAGAATTGCGGGCATCACAGCAGAGTGAAGAAGTTGCATCAAATACTGTTTCGCAAAATGTGAATTTGAATTTGCGTGAAAGCCCGGATGTGGGGAGCCAGTCTCCGGCCTTTGTAAAGCTGGGGCAAATTGTTGATATCCGCATTTAAAATTATTTAGGCCTTACCGCAGTTCATGACATAATGTGTTATGTCTTTAGAAAATCAACCATCACAAAACCATTCATTTAGTCGCAAAACACCGGAAGGCGATGAACGCGAACGTCTGGTTTGTAATAATTGTGACTTTGTCCATTATGAGAACCCCAAAATTGTGGTGGGGAGTGTATGCGTCTGGAACAAAGCCGATGATGGTGAGCCACGGTTTTTAATGTGCCGCCGGGCGATCGCCCCACGTGTCGGTTTTTGGACGATCCCGGCAGGCTTCATGGAAGAAAAAGAAACGCCGGAACAGGGGGCGATGCGGGAGGCGCGGGAGGAAGCCTGTGCTACAATCGTGCCAAAGGCGTTACTGGCTGTTTATTCGATTCCACGGATTTCCCAGGTACAGATGATGTATATTTCAAGTTTAAGCACGGCGGATATTGCCCCGGGGCCGGAAAGTACTGATGTGGCTTTGCTGCGCTGGTCAGAAATTCCGTGGGATGAGATCGCCTTTCCCAGTGTATATTGGGCATTGGCACATTATCAGCAGGTTCATAACCAGGGTGTTTTTGCGCCGTTCACAAACCCTGATGGCCAGAACGGCGATTTCGATCTGGCGGCGGCCAAATCGCTTATTCAGCCAGTTTTATAAAAGCTCTTTTCAGATCGCGGACTGTAGGCTGACATGGTGTGAGGTTAGTTAGCCGAAGGGGAATCGTCTGTATCATCATCCTGTTGATACTTCAGGATCAAAGGGGTCTGCGCCATAGCAAAGACCAGTGAGAGCGGAAGAAAGACGGCCAGTTTTGATGCAATCCATGTATCTGTCGCGTAATTGCGCCAGATATATTCATTCAAGAGGGCCATGGCGGCAAAAAACAGCCCCCAGTTTCGGGTCATTTTATGCCAGGCGATATCTGCGAGCGGGGGGAAACCACTTTCGAACAGCGTTTTTATCAGGGGGCGTTTGGTCAAATAACCAAACATCAGGGTGACGGAGAACAGGCCATATAATATGGTTGGCTTCAATTTGATGAACAGTTCATCGTCAAAGTACAGGGTGGCCCCGCCAAAGACCAAGACAAGGAAAACAGAAATCCATAACATCAGGGGAATATGTTTGGTCAGGGCATAGGACATGCCCATGGAAACAATCATCGCCGCCATAAAGATGGCTGTGGCCGTCATGAGTCCCCATTGGCCGTTGGCAATGAAGAAAAGAATAATCGGGCCGGCTTCGATCAATAATTTTAGGAGTTGGTTCATAGCCGCGACTATAGCTGCAAGGGATAAAAGGGCAAGGCTTACATGCCGCTAATAGGCAGTAAAATGTCGGTTATATCGGGTATGGAAAGCGTATTGAGAATCTGGACCTTTCCGTCTTTGCCTTCTGCAATGAGTGCGGGGCGGCCATTGGGGTCATCATTGTTGTATATCAATAAACGATCCACACGCGGTGCAAACCATGACAGGTTATTCAGGCTGCTTTGCCAATCGGCTTTTAAGTCATCCAGCGTGACGGTTTGCAACGTTGAATCGCCTGCGGTAACGCGGTTTTGTAGACGCTTATGGGCCAGTTCCAGACTGGATAGCCCGACATAAATCATACCAATGCGGATATTCTTAGCTCTTGCCTTTTCTGCCACTTTTTTGAATCGATCGCTACGTAACGCCGTTTTAATACAGAAGGGTTGTTCGGCATCTATGAACATATGGGCGTCCATGGACACCATCTCAACCGCCTGTTCATATGACTTTTCTTTGGTCAGATCGGGAAATTGTGTGTGTAATACGTTCTGGACATCGTTGACATTCAGGACCGGCATGTCAGGGAGCTTCTCACTAAAGCGGTCATTGCCAGTGATTGTACTTTTGCCTGAGCCGCTAATCCCGGCGATGATCCATATCCATTGTGGCATTTGGTTCATATGATGTCGTCCTCATCCGTTTCATCGTCCAATTCAAAACTGGCGGGAACTTCAACAATTTCACCGTCTAATATACCGTACAATGTATGTCCGGCTGCGGTGGCGTCAGCCAATGAGGATTGTAGACATTCTGTGAAATATGTCGTGAAAAGAGAGGGGAATTCATCGCTCATAATCAATTCATCTGTGAGCGTCGTTATATTTTTAGAGTCGGGCGATTGAGACACGATACGTCACCACTATTTTACAAGGTAAGTGTAGTTACGGATAATAATGCGGTGATGAGGTAAAAAAAAGATGAAAGATATCAGCTTTCGCGTCCCACAAGAGCGTTGGCGAAGTCATCAGCCTTGAAGGCTTGCAGATCATCAATGCTCTCACCGACCCCAATAGCATGGATAGGCAGGCCGAATTTATCGGCGCAGGCCACCAGCACACCGCCGCGGGCCGTGCCGTCCAGCTTGGTCATGATCAGGCCGCTGACATCGGCCACTTCGCTGAAGACCTGGGCCTGATTAAGCGCGTTTTGGCCGGTGGTGGCATCCAGTACCAGTACGGTGTCATGGGGCGCGCTTTCATCCTGTTTGCGGATCACGCGGACAACCTTGGCCAGTTCTTCCATCAGTTCGGCGCGGTTTTGCAGGCGGCCAGCGGTATCGATTAACAGCACGTCTGTTTTCTGGACGCGGGCCTGTTCAACGGCTTCGAAGGCGACGCTTGCCGGGTCGCCACCTTCCTTGCCGGAAATGACGGGTACGTTATTGCGCTGGCCCCAGACTTGTAACTGTTCAATGGCGGCGGCGCGGAAGGTATCGGCTGCGGCCAGCATCACGGTTTTACGTTCGCCCAGGAACTGTTTGGCCAGTTTGCCAATGGTGGTGGTCTTGCCGCTGCCGTTCACACCCACCATAAGGATGATATGGGGCTTGTGTTCCGGATTGATTTCTAGCGGCTTGGCCACAGGTTCCAGAATGCTGGTGATTTCGGTGGCAAGGACCTCTTCCACCTCTTCCGGGCTGATTTCCTTGTCATAGCGGTTTTGTGCCAGATTTTCGCAGATGCGCATGCTGACTTCGACGCCCAGATCAGAGGTGATCAGCAGATCTTCCAGTTCTTCAAGGGTGGTGGCGTCCAGCTTGCGTTTGGTGAAAATGCTGCCAATGCCGCCGGAGATTGCTGATTTACTGCGGGACAGGCCCGCCTTCAGGCGTTGAAACCAACCTTTTTTCTTGGGTGTATCGCTCATAACGGCATGATCACTTTATGACAGGATTTACAGAACGTCTGCGTGCAGAATGCCATCCTTGTAACCGGTAATGCGGGCGCTGACAATATGCCCTGTTTTTAAGGCGGGACCGTCTGCAGGACCGTTTAGGCGCACAGGCGTGAAATGTTCCGTATGGCCCAGATAGGTGCCGGGCTGATCGGTGGCCTTTTCCAGCAGGATTGAACGTGTTTGGCCCACCTGTTGTTGCAGGAAGGCATCCTGGCGGGCGTCACCAGCGGCGCGCAGGCGCGCGGCACGGGCCTTGCGCACGTCACCGGGGATTTTGCCGGGGATCAGCGCCGCAGGCGTGCCTTCGCGTTCGGAATAGGGAAAGACATGCAGCATCGTCAGATCGCATTCATCAACGAGACGCAGGGTATTGTTGAACATCTCATCAGTTTCAGTGGGAAAGCCTGTGATAAAATCGGCGCCAAAGACCATGTCAGGTCGTGCGGCCCGTACCCGCTGGCAAAATTCTATACTGTCTTCGCGGCTGTGGCGACGCTTCATGCGTTTGAGGATCATATTATCCCCGGATTGTAGCGAAAGATGCAAATGCGGCATAAGACGTTCTTGTGTGGTGATGACATCAAACAGGGTGTCGTCAGCCTCTATAGAATCGATAGATGACAGGCGGAGCCGAGGCAAGTCAGGTACAAGTTTGAGTATTGTCTGGCAGAGGAGCCCTAAACTGGAAGGGCCGGGAAGGTCCGCCCCGTAAGAGGTAATGTCAACACCCGTTAGCACTACTTCACGATAACCTTGTTCCACAAGATGCTGAATTTGCTTTATCACTTCCCCAGCGGGGACAGAGCGGGAATTTCCCCGGCCATAGGGGATCACACAAAATGTACAGCGGTGATCGCATCCGTTCTGGATCTGGATAAAGGCACGGCTTCTTTCTTCAAAACCACTGATGAGATGCCCGGCGGTTTCGGTCACGGACATAATATCATTCACGCTGACTTTTTCACTGTCGGCGATGCCGAAATCCTGTGTTGGGACCTGATAATATTGCAGGTCCATTTTTTCCGTGTTGCCTAGGACCTTATGGACTTCGTCCATCTGTGCGAATTGCTCTGGGTCCACCTGTGCGGCACATCCGGTGACAATGATTTGCGCATCCGGATTTTCACGGTGGGCGCGACGAATAGCCTGACGCGCCTGACGTGTAGCTTCAGCGGTGACTGTACACGTATTGAAAATAATAGCGTTATTCAACCCGGCCGTCGTTGCGTGGGAGCGGATAACTTCGGATTCATAGGTATTAAGCCGACATCCAAAAGTCACGACTTCGGGTTGCTGCCTTGTGGGGCGATTATATTGGGTCATGGTCCCTCCCGGAGGAAGACCTCTCCCATAAAGGTGGGTGTTGCCGGACCGGTCATATGAATATGATCGTGATCATCCCATGACATGTTCAGGACGCCCCCCGCAAGGTTCACTGTGGCCACCCTGTCGACCAGCCCCCGCAGGCTGGCGGCAACAATTGTCGCACAGGCCGCAGTACCGCAGGCTTCGGTAATGCCAGCCCCGCGTTCCCAGACGCGCAAAATAATATTATCCCGGCTTTTAACTTCAGCAATGCTGACATTGACGCGTTCAGGAAACAGAGCGTCATGTTCGATCTGCGGGCCAAGGTCCTCCAGGGGGATAGTGGCAATGTTATCCACAAAAAAAACAACATGTGGATTACCCACATTGACGGCAACAGGATCTGATAACATGGCACATTGAAAATCAACATGTAGCGTGTCATTTTCCCGTGCCAAAGGTATGTCCGACCAGCCCAGTTTGGGAATGCCCATATCGACAGTGATTAAGTTATCCTGTCGTGCCGCGCGCAATAATCCGGCCCCGGTTTCAATGGTGGTGTTGTCCGTTCCCATTTCATCCATGATAAGACGAGCCACACAACGTGTGGCATTGCCGCAGGCATCAACCTCTGACCCATCGGCATTTTGGATCCGCATAAAGATCTGCCCCACAGAGGAAGGTTGTAATGTGATGATTTGATCGCATCCCACACCACGTTTGCGGTCCGCAACTGCCCGCGCCTGGGCAACGGACAGATCCAGAGGGGTCTGCCGGCCGTCAAAAATGACAAAGTCGTTGCCCAGACCATGCATTTTCAGGAAGGGGCGAACGTTATGGGGGCGTGATGTTGTTGTCATAGGCTCATATATGGGAGATTATCGCCCAGAGTCTAGGAAAATGTGTTGCGTGCGGCTAGAGAGGGATAGCTCTGTATTTCAAAATTGGTCCTGCTATGGCAGAAAAATAATCGGTACCAGAAAATAAGAAAGCGTGCTGACAATAAAAATGCCGACAATATTCAACCAAAATCCGGCGCGCGCCATTTGCGCAATAGTGACTTCGCCACTGGCATAAATGATGGCATTAGGGGCGGTGGCGACAGGAAGCATAAAGGCGCAGCTTGCGGCGAGCGCTGCCGGGGCTGCTAGCATCATTGGGTCAAAAGCCGCGGGTGCGGCGATCGCCCCCAGCACAGGGAGTAACGCGGCAGTCGTTGCTGTATTACTGGTCAATTCTGTTAAAAAAATCACCAGACTGACCAGGGCAAAGAGCAATAAGAGCATATGCAGTGTTGTTAATCCGGCGAGTTGTTCCCCGAGCCATAAAGCGAGACCAGAGCTATTGACGGCGGCGGCGAGGCTCATGCCGCCACCAAAAAGCAATAAAACTCCCCAAGGGATCCGGCTTGCCGATTCCCAATCCAATAAGGACTGTGACTTTTCCGAAGGGTTGTCTTTATGATTGCCAGCAGGGATTAGAAACAAGGAAATGGCCCCGCCGACGGCAATGAGGGCATCATTTAATCCGGGTAGGCCTAAATATTTTTGTAGTAGTGGCCGGGTAATCCACAATAAAGCAATGGTGATAAAAGCATAGGCCGTGCGTCGTTCGGGCCGTGTCCAGCGCCCCATGTTCGTCAGTTCCGTGCGGATGACGTCATGGGCTTGCGGGTTATGGTCGAGTTGGAAGTGAAAGACCCACCGGGTTAAGATAAACCAGGCCAAGGGGACCATAACAATTACGACAGGCAGCCCAAAGGCCATCCATTGCACAAAACCGATTTGGATATTGTATTCACTGGCCATAAAGCCCGCGACCAGCGCATTTGGCGGCGTGCCGATTAATGTCCCCAGTCCACCAATGCTGGCGGCATACGCAATACCAAGAACCAGACAGAGGCTGAAGGCATGCCCTTTTTCCCGTTGGGGTCTTAAAATAACATGTGCCAAAGACAGGGCAATCGGGATCATCATGATGGTGCTGGCGGTATTGCTGATCCACATGGAGAGAAAGGCGGTGGCCCCCATAAAACCAGCAATAATGGCGGCAGGGTGATCGCCCACGAGGTTGAGAACATATAGGGCTAGTCGGCGGTGCAAGTTCCAGCGTTCCAGTGCCGTGGCAATGACGAATCCCCCGAATAACAGATAGATGACCGGTTGGGCATAGGGGGTTGTTGCCGCTTTCATGCTGGTGATGCCGATCAAGGGAAAAAGAACCATGGGTAATAGAGAAGTGATAGGCACGGGCAGGGCTTCGGTCGCCCACCAACAGGCCATCAGCAGACCAACCCCGACAACATGCCATGCGGGTGCGGGCATGCCTTCGGGTGCGGGGACTATTAATGTGAACATGAGAATGGCTATGCCTAGCCATAGACCGATATGACGGGATATTTTACTTTTGTGTGTGCCCGTGTTCGTGGTTGATGGTTCAGTGTTTTGTGCTTGCGACGGCATAGGTCACCATATGAATATATTAAGTTTCGATGTATCGAAATATTGCCGCATTTGAACAGATATGCCGCAGCTTTCCAACCAAATATTACTCATATGCATACGACTGGGTCATGTTGTGCCTTTCGTAAGACGGTAATGGGAACACGCTATATGGCAAGGCAGTGTGTTTTTACGTGCTAATTGCGTATTAACGCTGCATAACGGCCGTAAGAAGCCCGCGTTCGGAAAAGAGGGCGGGAAACGGTGCGGCGGCGCATTCTTCCGCTGTTTTTGCTTGACTCTGCAGGGGGGGAAGCATAATTTCCAGCCATTCCTAACGGAACGAAATAACATAATTGCGCCTACGGGGGCCCACCAGTCAGCGAGTTTTCGCCCACTGGTGCGATTTTTGTTTGTGCGATTTGATGTGCAATTAAGGACTGGTAACGTCATATGTTTGATAGCCTGAGTAATAAACTTGGCGATATTTTTGACCAGCTAAAACGCCGTGGTAGCCTGAATGAGGCTGATGTGAATACCGCGATGCGCGAAGTGCGTGTGGCGTTGTTGGAAGCTGATGTGGCACTGCCAGTTGTGAAAGACTTTATCGAGAAGGTGAAGTCCCGCGCAGTGGGGCAGGACGTTCTACGGTCAGTGACGCCCGGTCAGATGGTTATCAAAATCGTCAATGACCAACTGGTAGAAATGTTAGGGGGCGATAGTCAGGATATTGATCTGGCGGCGGTGGCCCCGGTCCCCGTTCTGATGGTGGGTTTGCAGGGGTCTGGTAAAACCACCTCAACAGCGAAAATTGCAAAGAGATTACAGGAAAAAGAGCGCAAGAAAGTGCTGATGGCGTCGCTGGACACTCGTCGCCCCGCAGCGCAGGAGCAGCTACAGATTTTGGGGGAACAGGCAGGTATTGCGACCTTGCCTATTGTCGCGGGACAGATGCCCGTGGATATCGCCAAGCGGGCGATGACGGCGGCAAAGCTGCAAGGTTATGACGTTGTTATGTTGGATACCGCCGGGCGCTTGCACGTTGACCAGGCTCTTATGGCTGAAATTATTGCTGTTCGTGATGTAGCAAAGCCACATGAAACATTGTTGGTGGCCGATAGCTTAACCGGTCAGGATGCGGTGAATGTCGCCCAGCAGTTTAATGAACAGGTTGGGATTACAGGTGTCGTTCTGACGCGGATGGACGGTGATGGCCGTGGCGGTGCAGCACTGAGTATGCGGGCTGTAACAGGCAAGCCAATCAAGCTCGCTGGTATGGGTGAAAAACTGGACCAGATTGAAGCGTTCCATCCTGAGCGTGTGGCGTCACGTATTTTGGGTATGGGTGATGTCGTCAGCCTTGTGGAAAAGGCGGCGGAGAGCATCGAGCAGGAAGATGCCGAAAAGCTGGTTAAAAAATTGCAAAAAGGTCAATTTGACTTTGATGACTTGCTCAGTCAATTGCAGCAAATGAAAAAGCTGGGCGGGATGTCCGGTGTGTTAGGCATGTTGCCCGGCCTTGGTAAAATGCAAAAACAACTGGCGCAGGCCAATATTGATGAAAGCCTTTTGAAGCGTCAGGAGGCCATTATCAGGTCTATGACCACGAAAGAACGAAAAATGCCGAAACTGATGAATGCATCGCGTAAGAAGCGAATTGCGGCGGGTTCCGGCTGTACTATTCAGGATGTCAATCGTTTGCTGAAGCAGCATAAACAGATGGCAACCATGATGAAGAAAATGGGTAAAAAAGGAAAGAAAGGCGGTATGCCGCTCCCGGGTCAATTACCCCCGGGATTCGATCAATTTTTGCCCCGTTAACTAATGTGAAATTTATGTAATTAGAAAGGAAGGCAATACATATGGCCTTGAAAATTCGTCTAGCTCGTGGGGGTGCCAAAAAGCGTCCTTACTACCGGATCGTGATTGCGGATTCCGCAAGCCCGCGTGATGGCCGTTTTATTGAAAAAGTGGGTACATATAATCCTCTGTTACCTAAAGACAGCGATAAGCGTGTGATCCTGGTTGAAGACCGTGTGCGCCACTGGCTGAGCATGGGAGCCCGTCCAACGGACCGTGTTCTGCGTTTTCTGGATGCCGCAGGTATGATGGAACGTGCAGCGCGTAATAACCCGAATAAAGCTAAGCCCGGGCAGAAAGCTTTGGATCGCATTGAAGAGAAGCGTGAAAAAGAAGAAGCAGCCAAAGCGGCAGCGGCTGAGGCGGCGGAAGCTGCAGCAGCAGAAGCTGCAGAGGTGGCTGAAGAGCCTGCTGAAGGTGCGGCGGAGTAAATCCAGTGTCCAAAGCGTATTCTTCATCTCCAACTACTGCAGGTGGTTTCTATCTGGAAGCTGATGAGCAGGATTGGGCATGTTTGGCAGCGGTAAGCGGTGCCATGGGGATACGCGGTGCAGTCCGTCTGAAGCCTTTTACCGAAGACCCGCGTGCAGTTGGTGATTATGGTCCTGTGACTGTTTTTAGTAAGCAGGCCCCCGAAGGTCATCAATATGGGATTACTCTTTTACATAATATAAAAGGGGGGGTTGCAGCCCAATTGGCGGGGATAGAAACACGTGATGATGCCGAAGCCCTGAAAGGGGCGCGGTTGTACGTATCGCGTGACGCGCTGCCGGGGTTGGAGGATGATGCGTATTATCATTCAGACCTGATGGGGTTGACGGTAAAGGATGAAGAAGGAGTTGCCTTTGGAACGGTAAAGGCTGTTCATAATTTTGGTGCAGGTGACTTGGTGGAAGTTGTGTTAGACGGGCTGGGAAAGTCTGTCATGGTGCGCTTCACAGAGGACACTGTACCAGTGGTGAATATTGAAGAAGGTCTTATGGTGATTAACCGGTCAGAAATCGGTGAGGATCTGTAGGGCCATCTATGTGGAAGAACGAAAGAAGCGGTTATGTGGCAAGCACAGGTTCTGACCCTGTTTCCGGATTGGTATCCGGGGCCGCTCGGGGCGTCCCTTGCGGGGAAGGCCTTAGAGGCGGACCGCTGGTCGCTGGACGTTTTTGATATTCGGGATTTCGCAGATAATAAACACCGCAATGTGGACGATACCCCCGCCGGGGGTGGCCCAGGTATGGTTATGCGGGCTGATGTTGTCGGAAATGCTATTGACGCGGCATTGATGCAACAGCCAGAGGACGCCATGCGAGAGGACTGGCCGGTATTGTATCTGTCACCACGGGGTAAGGTTCTGGATCAGGATATGGCTCGTGATCTGGCAGATAAAAAAGGGGTCACGTTGTTGTGTGGACGGTTTGAAGGTGTAGACCAAAGAGTGCTGGACGCGCGGCAGGTCAAAGAAGTCAGCCTTGGGGACTTTATTCTGTCCGGGGGGGACCTGGCGGCGATGGCCTTGATGGATGCTGTTATTCGACTTCTTCCTGGTGTTGTCGGTGATCCGGAAACGCTGGAAGAAGAAAGTTTTGAAGGGGGGTTGCTTGAATACCCCCATTATACCCGACCCAAGGTTTGGGAAGGAATTGAAATCCCGGCTGTTTTGCAGTCGGGGCACCACGGAAATATTCGTAAGTGGCGACAAGACGAAGCAGAAAGATTGACGCGTGAACGGCGTCCGGACTTATGGCTTCGGTACCAAGGCCAGAAAACGAAATTGATTGAAACGTAAATATGCTGAAAGAGAGATGATAAAATGAATATTATCGAACAGCTTGAAAAAGAACAGATTGAAAAGCTAACGGCTGATAAAGCCATTCCGGATTTTCGCCCGGGCGATACTGTTCGTGTGCAAGTTAAAGTGAAAGAAGGTAGCCGTGAGCGTCTTCAGGCTTTTGAAGGGGTTTGTATTGCCCGTTCAAATAAAGGCGTGAGTTCAAATTTCACGGTTCGTAAGATTTCTTACGGCGAAGGTGTAGAGCGTGTTTTCCCGCTTTATGCGCCGAATGTAGCGGAAATCGAGGTTGTACGTCGTGGTCGTGTTCGTCGTGCCAAGCTATTTTATCTGCGTGAACTGCGCGGTAAGAAAGCCCGAATCGCAGAACGTAAAGATTACGGCAAGAAATAATGCAGATGGCATGGTGGCAGGCCACCATGCGGATCTCATTGTGCAGAAATCTTGTAAAAAAAGACGGGGCGGCCCACATAGATGGGGACCGGCCCGTTTGGTTGTGCAAAAAATAGCATAACCGCCGACGGCGCGCCTTAATGATCGAGAATTAATATGTCAGATACAGCATCACCGCGGACACTTTATGACAAAATCTGGGACAGCCATGTGGTGGACCAGCAGGATGATGGCAATTGCCTGATCTATATTGATCGGCACATTATTCATGAAGTGACCAGCCCGCAGGCTTTTGAAGGTTTGCGCATGACAGGGCGTAAATTGCGCCGCCCTTCGGCGATGATTGCGGTGCCGGATCACAATGTGCCGACTACATCCGACCGCGCCACCCGTGTAGATGACCCGCAGTCCCAAATTCAGTTAGAAACACTGGAGGCCAACTGTAAAGAGTTTGGTGTGGACTATATCCCGATGCTGGATGCACGGCAGGGAATTGTACATATTGTCGGGCCGGAACAGGGGTTCACCTTACCGGGGACCACGATCGTTTGTGGAGATAGCCATACGTCTACCCATGGGGCCTTCGGGGCGCTGGCGTTTGGTATTGGCACATCCGAAGTTGAACACGTGATGGCGACGCAGACACTGATTTTGCGCCGATCGAAGAATATGCGTGTTGATGTGTCGGGTGAGTTGGGCTTTGGCGTCACCGCCAAAGATATCGCGCTGGCTATTATCGGGGCTATTGGGACCGCAGGCGGTACTGGCCATGTGATCGAATATACTGGTTCGGCCATACGCGGGCTTAGCATGGAAGGGCGCATGACATTATGCAATATGGCCATTGAGGCCGGGGCCCGCGCGGGTATGGTGGCGGCTGACGAAAAGACGTTCGCCTATCTGCAGGGCCGCCCCAAAGCCCCGAAAGGCAATACTTATGAGCAGGCCGTGGCCCATTGGAAGACATTGCAAACCGATGAGGGCGCGCATTTTGATAAAGAAGTGTTCTTAAAGGCGGAAGACATCGCCCCGCAGGTCACCTGGGGTACCAGCCCGCAGGATGTGTTGGCTGTGACGGATGTTGTGCCAAATCCTGAAGACATGGACGATGGAAACCGCAAAGCGGCTACAGAGCGGGCCCTGAAATATATGGGGCTTGAGGCGGGTACGCCGCTGGTGGAAATTCCGATACAAAAAGTCTTTATCGGGTCGTGTACAAATGCGCGGATTGAAGACATTCGCGAAGCTGCGGTTATTGCTAAAGGGCGACAGGTCGCAGACGGCGTGGAGGCGTTGGTGGTACCGGGTTCGGGACTTGTGAAGGCGCAAGCAGAAGAAGAAGGACTGGATAAAATCCTGACTGCGGCGGGCTTTGACTGGCGCGAGCCGGGCTGTTCTATGTGTTTGGCCATGAACGCGGATAAATTGCAGCCGCAGGAGCGTTGCGCGTCTACATCTAACCGTAATTTCGAAGGTCGTCAGGGGCCGGGTGGACGCACCCATTTGATGAGCCCGGCCATGGCCGCCGCCGCGGCCGTGACAGGTTATATCACGGATGTGCGTCCGATGATGAAGGAGCAGGGCTGATGGAAAAGTTTACAACAATCCGCAGTGTTGCGGCTCCCATGCCGACCATTAATGTTGATACGGATATGATTATCCCGCAGCAGCATCTGAAAACCATCAAGAGGACAGGTCTGGGCAAGTTTGCCTTTTCCAACCTGCGTTACCATGCCGATGGTTCGGAAAATGAAGACTTCGTCTTGAATAAGGAACCATATCGTACGGCGCAGATATTGATTGCCGGTGATAACTTTGGCTGCGGGTCCAGCCGTGAACATGCGCCGTGGGCGTTAACGGACTTTGGTCTGCGGGTCATTATTGCACCAAGCTTTGCTGATATCTTCTTCGGTAACTGCTTCAAGAACGGCTTGTTGCCGATCACTCTGCCGCAGGAGACAGTGGATAAGCTGATGGACGATGCGGGCCGTGGGGCCAATGCGATCATGACTGTGGATCTGGAAAAGCAGGAAATCACGGGCCCGGATGGTGGTGTGGTGTCCTTTTCCATCGATCCGTTCCGCCGCCATTGCCTGCTAAATGGTCTGGATGATATCGGCCTGACGCTGGAAAAAGCGGACAAGATCAGCAAATTTGAAGAAACGCAAAAGGCCACGCAACCCTGGCTTTAAGGCCGGACTGTATTGCCAAAAAGAATAAACAGGTAAAATCATGACAAAAACACATTCGCTGTTGATGCTGCCGGGTGACGGAATTGGGCCAGAAGTAATGGCCCAGGTGCGCCGTGTGGCAGATTGGCTGACCACTAATCGTGGTATTCAGTTTGCCATTGATGAAGATTTGGTGGGCGGGTCTGCTATTGATGCCCATGGTAAGCCGCTGCATGACGAGACGCTGGATAAAGCCAAAGCCGCCGATGCCATCCTGCTGGGTGCTGTGGGTGGTCCCAAATGGGCGGGGAGCGAATATCATCTGCGCCCGGAAGCAGGTCTGCTGGCATTGCGCAAGGAGCTGGTGATGTTTGCCAACTTGCGCCCGGCGCTGTGTTTTGAGCCGCTGGTGGAAGCATCAAGCCTGAAGCCGGACCTGGTCAGCGGCCTGGATATCCTGATTGTGCGTGAACTGGTGGGGGGTGTGTATTTTGGTGAACCACGGGGCATTGAAACCCTGCCAAGTGGTGAGCGTCGCGGGATCAATACCCAGGTTTATACCACTTCTGAAATTCATCGCATTGCCCATGTGGCTTTCGACCTGGCGGGCAAGCGCCGGGGCAAGGTGACCAGCTCGGAAAAGCACAACGTGATGGAATCCGGCCTGCTGTGGAAAGAAGAAGTCGATGTGGTGGCCCAGCAATATCCGAATATCGAACTGGAACATATGCTGGCGGATAACTGCGGCATGCAGCTGGTGCGCGCGCCAAAGCAGTTTGATGTGATCTTAACCGATAACCTGTTTGGTGATTTGCTGTCTGATGTGGCGGCGATGCTGACAGGTTCGCTGGGCATGTTGCCGTCTGCGTCCCTGGGCGCCAAGGACGAAAACGGTAAGGCGCACGCCATGTATGAGCCTGTCCATGGGTCTGCGCCGGATATTGCCGGTGAAAATAAAGCAAACCCAATTGCCACGATTTTGAGTTTTGCCATGGCGTTGCGCTATAGCCTGGAGCAGGAGGCGGAAGCCCGTCTGATCGAAGAGGCTGTGAACAATGTATTGGCAGCAGGACTGCGTACTGGCGATATTATGCAGCCGGGAATGACGCCTGTGAATACTGATGGTATGGGGGATGCAATTCTGCGCGAGATGGAAACGCTCAGCGCCGCTTAAGATAGAGAAATGGAGTAAAGAGAATGTCTTATAAAGTCGCCGTTATCGGTGCCACAGGGAATGTCGGGCGGGAAATGCTGAATATCCTGTCAGAGCGTGAATTTCCGGTTGGTGAACTTATTCCACTGGCCTCACGCCGGTCGGTCGGTCAGGAAGTGGATTTCGGAGGAAAGACATATAAATGTCAGGCTCTGGAAAATTATGACTTCAGCGATACGGATATCGCCCTGATGTCTGCAGGGGGTAGCGTTGCCGCAGAATGGGCCGAGAAAATTGGCGCCCAGGGCTGTGTTGTGATCGACAACAGCTCCCATTTCCGTATGGACCCTGATGTGCCGCTGATCGTGCCGGAAGTAAACGCCGATGCGATTGCCGGATACACCAAGAAAAATATCATTGCCAATCCTAACTGTTCAACAGCACAGATGATGGTGGCCCTGAAGCCGCTGCATGATATGGCAACGATTAAGCGCGTTGTCGTGTCCACTTATCAGTCTGTTTCCGGTTCCGGTAAAGCGGCCATGGACGAACTGTTCCGCCAGACACGGGCCGTATTTGTGAACGACGAGATCGAAAAAGAAGTGTATCCAAAGCAGATCGCTTTCAACGTGATCCCGCATATCGACAAGTTCATGGATAACGGTGACACCAAAGAAGAGTGGAAAATGATCGCTGAGACGGCGAAAATTTTGGACCCGGAAATCAAGGTGACAGCGACTTGTGTGCGTGTGCCTGTATTCGTGGGCCATTCTGAATCAATTAACGTGGAATTTGAAAACGCGTTTGATGAAGATAAAGCCCGTGACATCCTGCGCGAAGCCCCCGGCCTGTTGGTTGTGGATAAACGTGAAGATGGTGGTTACACCACACCAATCGAGTGTGTCGGTGAATATGCCACTTATATCAGTCGGATTCGTCGTGACGAATCTCTGGAGCATGGCCTAAATCTGTGGTGTGTGTCTGATAATCTGCGCAAAGGTGCAGCCCTGAACGCGGTGCAGATTGCCGAAAGCCTGATTAACAAGCATTTGTCTAAAAACTAGAGTTCTGGACATCTGATGATCTAAAAGGCAGGGCGAAAGTCCTGCCTTTTTTTATTTCTGCTGCATTCGGCGAAATAGTGGCTATAATTTCGCAATGCAACATTTTGGGAATGACGTTCTGAGACGTAGATCAGAAATCGGTGAAAGGAGTATCCCATGACGACAACTGCCCGCCCCCGTAGAAGTGTTTTATATATGCCGGGGTCCAACCCACGGGCATTGGAGAAGGCCAAGTCATTGGCGGCTGATGTGCTGATTTTGGATCTGGAAGACGCCGTGGCGGTTGATGCCAAGGAAGAGGCGCGTCGTCTGGTGGGAGAGGCCGTCCAGTCGTCTGATTATGGTGCGCGAGAATTAGTGATCCGCACCAATGGACTGGATACGCCATGGGGTCGTGATGATCTGGTGGCCGCGGCCGCAGCAGGACCTGATGCCGTCTTACTGCCAAAAGTAGAGAGTGTTGCCATGGTCAAAGAGGCAGAAAGCGTATTGATGGCGGCAGGGGTGCCGGATCATACAAAGATATGGTGTATGATGGAAACGCCCCGGGGCATGCTTCGGGCGGAAGAAATTGCGGCGGCTTCGCCCCGTCTGGCCTGTTTTGTCATGGGGACGTCTGATCTGGTCAAAGATTTACAAGCCAGTCATACACCATTGCGATTGCCCGTGTTAACATCATTGGGGTTGTGCCTTCTTGCGGCGCGTGCAGAAGGGTTGGCTATCCTGGATGGTGTGTATCTAGACCTTAATGATGCGGAGGGATTCCAGGAAAGCTGTATTCAGGGGCTGGAAATGGGTTTTGACGGTAAGACGTTGATTCATCCGAAACAATTGGCTATCGCCAATGAGGTTTTTGCCCCTTCTGCGGCTGAGATTGACTGGTCCAGACGCATTATCGCGGCCTTTGAAGAAGCGGAGGCCGCAGGCCAGGGGGTTGTGCTGGTGGAAGGGAAGCTGGTGGAAAATCTGCATGTGGATAATGCGAAGCGGCTGGTCGCCTTATCTGAAGCAATTTCGGCTCTAGAGACGGATGCGTAGGGGGACCTGATGAGTAAGACAGCAGAAGGTAATTATTTCGAAGATTTCAGTATCGGCCAAATTCTGGCCCATGCGACACCACGCACAGTATTAGAGGGGGATATCAGTCTTTATACGGCATTGTACGGGTCACGCTTCGCGATGCAGTCATCAGCGGCTTTTGCCATGGATAATGGCATGGAAGACCTGCCTGCGGATGACTTCCTGACCTTTCATATCGTGTTTGGAAAAACGGTGCCGGATATTTCCATTAATGCCGTGGCCAATTTAGGGTATGCGGAGTGCCGTTTTTTACGCCCTGTTTTTGCCGGCGATACATTGTCCGCCACCAGCGAAGTGATTGGCTTGAAAGAAAATTCGAACGGGAAGACGGGTAATGTATATGTGCGCACGACCGGCATTAATCAGAACGGCCTTCCGGTATTGGAGTATGTACGCTGGGTCATGGTCCGCAAAAGAAATGTCGATAGTCCTGCCCCGCAGACACAAATTCCTGCCCTGAAGAATAATGTAGACGTTGCGGATTTGGTGGTGCCGGAAGGTGTAGACTTTCAGCAATATGATGCGGTTCTTGCCGGATCCCCCTATGCCTGGGATGATTATGACGTGGGGGAAAAAATTAATCATGTGGACGGGATGACGATTGAGGCTGCGGAACACATGATGGCGACACGGCTTTATCAGAACACGGCCAAGGTGCATTTTAATTTACATACGGAAAAACAAGGCCGTCTCGGCGAACGGATTGTGTATGGCGGACATGTTATTTCTCTATGCCGTGCGTTAAGCTTTAATGGTCTGGGGAATGCTGCCTTTGTTGCGGCCATAAATGGCGGGCGGCATGTCGCACCATGTGTCGCTGGGGATACGGTTTATGCCTGGTCAGAAATACTGGATAAATCACCGCTGCCGGCCCGGGAAGATATTGGGGCACTTCGTGTGCGCTTGGTCGGGTGCAAAGACCATCAGCCTATTGATTTCCCGTATAAAGAAGATGAAAAGAATTATCATCCGGCGGTCGTGCTGGATCTGGACGTTTGGGTGTTACTTCCGCGTAAATAATGGAGTGCGCAGAGAAGACTTTTGCGTCGTTTATACAGGATTTACGATCTGGTATGAGTCGTACAGGGCCGTCATGTACATCAAATGACGGGAACAGAATGATGCTGTTGCGTCTATAGGTTAGGTTGATCGGGTATTCTGACCTGAAAAAATTCTATATGTGACCATCTGTACGAAAAAAATGTCCTTTTTTGCGATATATTCTTAAAATTCAGGTTCAGGGACTTGCTCTCTTTCCGGGAAGTGTCTAATAAAACAAGCTAAGTTTAATTTATGATTTAGGGTGTGAGCCCTCTTTTCTCAAAAAGACAGGGGAGAGTACCGCAAATGGCACATAAAAAACGGCCTGTTTCGCCGCATTTGCAAGTCTACAAGTGGGGCCTTCATATGGCCTTATCCACATTTCAGCGGTTGACCGGTCTCTTTTTAGGGCTGGGCACAGTATTCATCGCCTGGTGGCTTATTGCGATTGCCATGGGGCCTGATGCCTATCAGCAAGTACAAGTTTGTATGTCAAGCTGGATCGGGCGGCTGGTGTTGTTTGCTTTTACCTTTTCCCTGATGCTGCATATGTGTAATGGCATCCGTCATTTATTCTGGGATGCAGGTATAGGGTTTGATCTTCAGGTGACAGCCCGTGCAAATTATATCGTTATTATCAGTGCTGTAACCCTGACGCTGTTGGCGTGGGTTGTTGCCTACGGCTTGGTATAAGGAGAGCACAGAATGAGTTTACAAACCCCTCTTGGCCGTGTTCGTGGTCTGGGTTCGGCAAAAAGCGGCACACATCATTGGTGGATGCAACGCGTGACGGCTGTAGCGCTCGTCCCATTGGCTTTATGGTTCGTGGCGTCTTTGGTTTGCATGGTTAATGCCGATTATCAGGCTGCAGTAGACTGGTTGTCTAATCCGTTGGTGGCATTGCTGATGCTGCTATTTGTGGTGACCGGCCTGTACCATTTGAAACTGGGTATGCAGGTTATTATTGAAGATTATCTTCATGGGTGGATGCATGTTGCCGGGATGATGGCCATGAATTTTGGGATTGTTATCCTGACATTGGGGTCGGTTCTGGCCATTCTTAAAGTATTTCTCTAAGGCAGAATAATAATGAGCGCATACGAACTTACAGATCATACTTATGATGCCATAGTCATTGGTGCGGGGGGCTCTGGCCTTCGGGCAGCAATGGGTATTGCGGAAGCAGGCCTGAAGACAGCCTGTATTTCAAAAGTTTTCCCGACACGCAGCCATACTGTTGCCGCACAAGGTGGTATTGCTGCATCGCTGGGGAATATGGGACCGGATAGTTGGCAATGGCATATGTTCGATACTGTGAAGGGGTCGGATTGGTTGGGCGACCAGGATGCGATTGAATATATGGTGCGTGAAGCCCCAAATGCGGTTTATGAGCTGGAACATTTTGGCGTGCCGTTTAGCCGGACTGAAGAAGGGAAAATCTATCAGCGTGCTTTTGGCGGTATGACAACAGAATTCGGTGAAGGTCCGGCAGCACAACGTACTTGCGCTGCAGCGGATCGTACCGGTCACGCGATGCTGCACTCCCTCTATCAGCAGTCTTTGAAATATGAGACCGATTTTTTTGTGGAATATTTTGCGATTGATCTGATTATGGTCGATGGCGAATGCCGTGGCGTTATCGCGCTGGATATGAATACAGGCACGTTGCACCGTTTTAAAGCGCACATGACAGTGTTGGCCACTGGCGGTTACGGTCGTTCATATTTCTCTGCTACATCGGCGCATACCTGTACGGGTGATGGTGGTGGTATGGTTCAGCGCGCTGGCCTGCCGATGCAGGATCTGGAATTCGTGCAGTTCCACCCAACCGGTATTTATGGTGCCGGGGTTCTGATTACAGAAGGTGCCCGCGGTGAGGGCGGCTATCTGGTCAATTCAGAAGGCGAACGTTTCATGGAACGTTATGCGCCATCGGCGAAAGATCTGGCGTCGCGCGATGTGGTGTCGCGTTCCATGTCTAACGAAATCCGTGAAGGCCGCGGTGTGGGTGAGCATAAAGATCATATCTTCTTGCATCTGGATCATCTGTCTCCGGAAATTTTGGCGGAACGGTTGCCGGGGATTTCTGAATCTGCCCGTATTTTCGCAGGCGTTGATGTGACCAAAGAGCCAATACCGGTGATTCCGACGGTGCATTACAATATGGGCGGTATCCCCACGAACTATAAGGCGGAAGTCCTGAACCCAAGTGCCGATGATCCTGACCGTGTCGTGCCGGGGCTGATGGCCGTGGGTGAGGCCGCCTGTGTGTCCGTACACGGGGCAAACCGTCTGGGATCCAATTCACTGATTGATTTGGTGGTGTTCGGTCGTTCTGCGGCACACCGTGTGGCAGAGGTTGTCAAGCCGGGGACAGCGCATAAGCCGCTGCCATCGGATGATGCCGATTTGGCGTTAGGACGCCTGGATAAATACCGCAATGCCCAAGGCAGCATGAGCACGGCAGATATTCGTGACAAAATGCAGCGGACCATGCAGAACAACTGTGCTGTATTTAGAACCGCAGAAGTGTTGGAAGAAGGTAAAAAGCTTATTGATGACGTCTATAGCTTACTGCCGGATGTGAAGACAACTGACCGGTCGTTGGTATGGAATTCCGATTTGATTGAGACGCTGGAACTGGAAAATCTGTTGCAGCAGGCTGTTGTGACGATGCACTGTGCAGAGAACCGTAAAGAAAGCCGCGGGGCGCATATGCATGAAGATTATCCGGATCGTAATGATGGTGAATGGATGAAGCATACGCTGGCCTGGCTGGAAGATGGCAAGGTTCGTATTGATTACCGCCCGGTCCATGATTATACGCTGACCGATGAGGTGAGTTACATCAAGCCGAAGGCGCGTGTTTACTAAGTGTAGGTACAGTACAGGACCCGGTAACGGGGATTAAGAGACAGGATATAACTCATGGCTGAATTTAGGCTTCCTGCCAACTCCAGATTTAAAAAGGGCAAGCATTGGAAAAGTGCCGAAGGTGCTGCGAATGTGCGTCGTTTTAATGTCTACCGCTGGAATGAAGATGACGGGGCTAATCCGCGCATTGATACCTATGATGTGGATATGGATAAATGCGGGCCAATGGTGTTGGACGCGATTATTAAAATCAAGAATGAAATTGACCCCACTTTGACATTCCGCCGTTCTTGTCGCGAAGGTGTGTGTGGTTCCTGTGCGATGAATATTGATGGCACGAATACATTGGCCTGTACCAAGGCGGTTTCCGATGTGAAGGGGGACGTGAATATTTTCCCTCTGCCGCATATGGATGTTGTGAAGGATCTGGTGCCGGATATGACGCATTTTTATGCGCAGTATGCCTCCATCAAGCCGTGGATGCAGACAGAAACGCCAGTGCCTTCAGGTAAGGAAAGATTACAAAGCCGGGACGACCGGGCGAAGCTGGACGGTCTGTATGAATGTATTTTGTGTGCATGTTGTTCCACCAGTTGCCCGAGTTATTGGTGGAATTCGGACCGTTATCTGGGTCCGGCTATATTGCTGCAGGCATACCGCTGGTTAATTGATAGTCGCGATGAAGCGACAGGGGACCGTCTGGATGATCTGGAAGATCCGTTCCGTCTGTATCGGTGTCATACAATCATGAACTGTGCCAATACATGTCCAAAGGGACTTAACCCTGCAAATGCGATTGCAGAGGTGAAAAAGATGTTGGTGACCCGTCAGGGGTAGTCAGTGCGGCAAAGCCATAATATCCGAACATTGAAAAAGCCGGGCTTTATGTCCCGGCTTTTTTTATGAATACTCAGATTTTATGAATATCCGGATTTTCATGAGATGAAATGATTAGGCTTCGAGAATATTTCCAATCACAAAGCCGGCTTTTTCAGGATGGCGTCGCAGGGCGATTTTTTTAGCTTCTTCGGCGTCATGTGCTGAAATTTCGATCAGATGGGTATCCGCCCAACTGTCTTCAAAACGGGGATGCACTTTACTGTCGTTGACACAGTCCCGTACATCCTGATTATATATGGCGACTTCATAAAGTTTTTTCATAATTTTAAACTGCTGTTTTGTTTCTGATATAAACAGGTTTACTCTTTGACCTTCTGTTATACAGGGAAGTCATAAAAAAGCCGTTAATGCGCGAAAAGTCTGTTAACATAAGTAGTTAGATGAGAGCGCAAGGGTATAAACAAGGACGATAACGTTGTACGAACTGCCTGTGGAAGATGTCACGACTTTGCCGAAGGGGCCATTGCGCACATATTTAGCCTTGCGTAAAAAAGGGGAACTTTCCGCAGACCCAGAACAGGAAAAATCCATTCATCGTTTGCAGATGTTGCATGATGAGTTGTTGCATTACCCGCAGAGTGTACCGCAAGGAGAGCGCCGGAAACGGTCAGTGCTTGGCCGGCTGATGAAGCGACGCACTGCCATTGCCCCGCGCGGGGTATATATCCATGGAGACGTCGGGCGGGGTAAGTCCATGGTAATGGATTTGTTTTTCGACAAAGCTCCACTTCAGGCAAAACGACGCGTTCATTTTCACGCTTTTATGTTAGAAGTGCACGATATGATCGCAAAGTGGCGGCAAATGGATAAAGCAGCGCGCAAGGCCTTTTCCGGCGGGATGGCAGGTGATGATCCGTTGCCCCCGCTGGCGTTGAAAGTGTCGCGTGAGACAACGCTTTTATGTTTTGATGAGTTTCAAGTCAGTGATGTGGCGGATGCCATGATACTGGGGCGGTTGTTTACAGAATTATTCGCCCAGGGTGTTGTGGTTGTTATTACGTCTAACAGAACGCCAAACAGCCTGTATGAAGGCGGCCTGAACAGGCAATTGTTTATCCCGTTTATAGAGTTGATCGAACAGAAGCTGGATGTGGTGACCTTAGACGGTCCTACGGATTATCGGCTGGAACGATTAAAGGGGATGCCAGTTTATCATTGGCCATTAGGGGATGTGGCGACCCAAAGGTTATCGGATGCGTTTTGGCGTCTGACAGACCATGAATATAACGATATGTCTGAAGTGGGACCGGAAGAGTTTGAAGTCAAAGGTCGGGTTTTGCATGTGCCTGTGGCCTCACGGGGGGTTGCGGTATTTTCATTTAAACGATTATGTGCCAACGCCCTGGGCGCGGCGGATTATCTGGCCATTGCCTGGCGATATCACACGGTTATTGTCACGGGCATCCCTAAAATGGGTCCGGATAAAAGAAATGAAGCAAAACGTTTTGTCACTTTAATCGATGTATTGTATGAGAATAACGTTAAGTTTCTGTGCTGTGCGGAAGTTCCACCGGAGGAGCTTTATGCGCAAGGTGATGGACGCTTCGAGTTTTCCCGGACGGTTTCCCGTTTGATGGAAATGCAATCGGAAGAATATTTGGCCCGCGGTCATGCGGTCTGAATCTGGGCTGTAGAGGCCAGATTCCGTGAAAGCTGCCTGTTTACTGTGCAGCAATTTTTCAGGCTACGACAGCCTCCTCTGCTATGATAGCTGCAACATCGTTATGTTCGACTTATTGATAAGTCAGGTTGGCTTCATCTCGGCCGTTTCATTCTATATATATGAAGAATAACATATAGTGGAAGAGAGCAGCCGAAAAGAGAAGCTAAGTGAGTTTGTGTGGGATGTGAAAAAAAGAATCAGTGCAATGGGGTACGGTCTTGCATTTTTGTGATTAAAATTGCGGATAAAAAATCAGTGACTAAAGGTTAATTCTATGGTGTTTCAGCCCTGAATTCGGCAAAAAAACCGAGAAAGAGTCCATGGGACCAGAAAAGCACTGGAGCCTGAGACGAATTGGGGGTAATTGATTGCCTTGGGTGTGGAAAAGCGGCCAGCCGCTGAGGAATTAAAGAGTTTTAATAAATGTGGTGTTCTGAAAATTATATATGTTCTTTTTCAGAAGATCAGACTTAGGAAATAAATACGGAGATTATCTATTATGGCACGAAGTAAGATTGCACTTATCGGTGGCGGCCAAATCGGGGGTACATTGGCGCACCTGGCAGGGCTGAAAGAGTTAGGCGATGTCGTTATTTTTGATATTGCTGAAGGTCTGCCACAAGGTAAGGCGTTGGATCTGGCACAATCTTCTCCTGTTGATGGCTTTAATGCTGATCTGCAAGGGACGAATGATTACGCTGACATTAAGGGAGCGGACGTTGTTATTGTGACCGCTGGTGTGCCGCGTAAGCCAGGCATGAGCCGTGATGATTTGGTTGAAATCAACCTGAAGGTTATGAAATCTGTGGGTGAGGGCATCCGTGATAACGCCCCTGATGCATTCGTGATTTGTATCACTAACCCGCTGGACGCCATGGTTTGGGCCCTGCAAAAATATTCAGGCCTCCCAACGAATAAAGTTGTGGGCATGGCGGGTGTTCTGGATTCTGCGCGTTTCCGTTTGTTCCTCGCGCGTGAATTTAATGTGTCGGTCGAAGATGTGAATGCATTCGTGCTGGGCGGTCATGGT